>Ga0184619_10000003_pt1 | contig 152876 bp, 139 predicted proteins | sample PLM0_60_b1_FD_133146 | JGI IMG/M metagenome (GOLD analysis project Ga0184619, IMG submission 133146) | Groundwater sediment microbial communities from an aquifer in East River, Colorado, USA - PLM0_60_b1 | ecosystem: Environmental > Terrestrial > Soil > Riparian zone | place: USA: East River...
GGCGTTCGCGTGGTCGACCGATTCGGCGACTACGGGCTGGTCGGCGTCGTGATGTATGAAACCGCGGCCGATCGGTACACGGTGGATACCGTGCTGTTGAGCTGTCGGGTGTTGGGTAGAGGCGTGGAGCATGCGGTGTTGGCGCACCTCGGCCAACGGGCCGTCGCAGCCAACAAGCGCTTCGTGGAACTCGCCTATCGGCCGACCGCAAAGAATACGCCCGTCAGCGAGTTCATCAAGCGCATCGGCGATCACGATCGGACGGCGACCGACACGTCGTGGACATTCGCGGCGGACCGTCTGGCGAGCCTCGAGTACGACCCGGACGGAACAGGGCAGTACGGGCTCGAGGCGCCGGCGCGTCCCGAGCCGGGCGCACGGCCGCTCCGGCAGGGATGGGCCTCAGGCTCGGACGTTCGGTCGGAGCCCCTGCAGCTGATTGCGGAACACCTGTACGACAGCGACCGCGTTGCCAAGGCCATCGACGAATACCGGCTCAAGCAGCAGCCGCTCGATGCCCCGGTCGACGTCACGCCGAGCGGTACGTTGCAAGCGGCGCTGCTGAACATCTGGAGAAAAGTCCTGGCCAGGCCGCGCATCGGCGTGAACGACAACTTCTTTGAGGTCGGCGGAACGTCACTCAAGGCGGTCCAGGTGATCGCCATGATCAGGAAGGAGCTGAAACAGAGTCTGTCCATCGTCACCCTGTTCGAGTGCCCCACCGTGGCACTCCTGGCGGCCAAACTGGGTGCGGCCTCCGGCGAGCCCGACGGCGCCACCACCGCCGCCGAGGCCGTCCTCCGAGGTCAGAGACGACGGGGCGTCATGAGGCGGAAGGCTTCGTAACATGGACTTGAGACAGATCGGCGTGGTGGGCGCGGGAAACATCGGCGTGGGCGTCGTCACTGACCTGGTGCTTCATGGGCTCCGTGCGGTTGTGGTGGATATCTCGGAAGACGTCTTGCAGCGCGCTCAAGCCGCCGTGCTGCACAACGTACGATGTGTTCCGCTGCTGTCGAAGACGTTGCCACGGATCACAAAGGAAGAAGCCCTGCAACGCATGGTGCTGACGACCGAGCTGCAGCGCGTGGCGTCGTGTGATTTCATCATCGAGAACGTGACCGAGGACTGGAGCGTGAAGAAGCCGGTCTACGAGCAGCTCGATCGGGTGGCGCCCAGCGAGGTCTGTTTCGGGGCCAATACGTCGTGTATCTCCATCACGCAAATCGGGGGGGCGACCGAGCGTCCGGCCAATGTGGTCGGGATGCACCTCATGAACCCGGTGCATTTGAAGCCGACCGTCGAAGTGATCCGCGGGTTCCACACCTCGGATCGGACGATCGACACGGTGCAACAGCTGTTTTCGGTGCTCCAGAAGGACGCCATCATCGTCCAGGACTCGCCCGGCTTTGTTTCCAACCGGATCTCTCATTTGTTCATGAACGAGGCCGCCTTCGTCCTGCAGGAGAGCGTGGCGACGGCCGACAAGATCGACCTGATCTTCAAGAAGTGCTTCGGACACAAGATGGGCCCCTTGGAGACGGCGGACCTGATCGGGTTGGATACGGTGATGCGGTCTCTCGACGTGCTGTATGAGAGCTTTCAGGATCCGAAGTACCGATGCTGTCCCTTGCTGAGAAAGCTGGTGCACGCCGGCCACTTGGGACGGAAGACCGGGAAGGGTTTTCACGTATATCCGGAGGCGTGAGACGTGACGCACGAGGCACGAGAATGATTTCAGCAGCCGAGCAGCAAACCTCCCCGGGGCGCTCTCTCGCCCGCGACCTGTTGCGCGCGTTCGTGCAGCCGCGTCGGGTGTGGCACAGCCTGCGGCATTGGGCGCTCCTGGCACGCTACGCGGATCTCCCCTACGCCGACGTGCTGCGCTACCGTCGCGAGCTGCGCGACGACCGCGAGTTCCAGGGGCACCTCGTGCGCTGCCTCGCCGAAGTCCCGTACGGATTCCCCGGAGCGGCCGAGCTCTACGTCGTCGTGCGGGCGGTGAAGCCCCGGGTGATCGTCGAGACGGGGGTCGCTAGTGGCATCTCGTCGGCGCACATCTTGCGAGCCCTCGCCGCGAACGAGGGGGGGGAGCTGCATTCGATCGACCTGCCCAATGTCCAGGAGGGTTCGGTGCTTCCGGCGGGGCGCACGTCCGGCTGGATGGTTCCCGCCTCTCTCAAGCGGCGTTGGGACTTGCGCATCGGGGATTCGCGGGAGCTGTTGCCCGACCTGCTGCGGACGCTCGAGCGCGTCGATCTGTTTCTCCACGACAGCGATCACTCTTACGAGAACATGTCGTTCGAGTTCGAGCAGGCGTTTCCCAGGCTCGCCGACGGGGGCCTGCTCATGAGCGACGATGTGCACCTGCACGCCGCCTGGGCGGACTTCTGCGGCAAGCGGGGGCTTCGCCCCACGCACCTCGGCCACCTGGGCGTGGCGCGCAAGGGGAAACGTCCATGAGCAGCGCGGACCACAACGGGGTCAAGGAAACCGTCCGGAGGTTCATCCTGAGCTCGATCGCCGTCCCGGACGTGGATGATGACGCCGATCTGTTCGAATCGGGCATCGTCAATTCCCTGTTCGCCGTCCAATTGACGACGTTCGTCGAAAAGGCGTTCGGCATAGAAGTGGGCATGGACGATCTGGATATGGCGAATTTCAAGTCGCTCAATGCGACCACGGCCTTTGTCCTGCGAAAGAACGGACGGCGAGGTGGGTGAGCGCAGCCGGCACGAGGGCAAGCACGAGGAATTCAAGGCGTTTGTCGCCCGCCACGTCGCACCGTTTGCCGAGCAGTGGGATCGGGACCAGAGAATCCCCGATGCCGTGATCGCCAAGGTGGCCCAGTGCGGTTACCTGGGCTGCTGCCTGCCGCGCGAGTTCGGCGGACAGGGATGGGACGTCGTCACCTTTGGTTTGCTGAATGAGGCCTTTGGGAGAGGATCGTCGGCCTTGACGGGTGTACTCACGGTCCAAGCCATGGTGTCCCTGGCGCTCCTCAAGTGGGGCACCGCGGAGCAAAAGCGCACCTGGCTCGCGCCGTTGGCCAAAGGGGAGATGATCGGCGCCTTCGCCCTCACGGAGCCGGGCGCCGGCAGTGCCATGCAATCTTTGGCGACGGAGTTCACCCAGAATTCGGAGGGCCTCGTTCTGAACGGGAGCAAGAAATGGATCAGCTGCGCCCAGTTCGCCGGAGTGTTCCTGGTCTTTGGCATGCTCGCCGGACGTTCCGTGGCGTGCGTGGTCCCCAGGGATACGCCCGGTCTGCACGTCGAGCCGATCACCGACTTGATGGGGTTCCGGGCGGCGGGTCTGGCGCAGCTGCACTTCCAGGATGTGGAGGTGCCGTCCGCCAACGTCGTGGGCAAGCCCGGCTTCGCGCTATCGCACGTGGCACCGGTGGGCCTGCACTACGGGAGGATCAGCACGGCCTGTTCGGCATTGGGGCTGCTGAGGGGCTGCTTCGAAGAGAGCATCACGTACGCGACGGCGCGCAAAGTCGGTGACAAGAGCGTGGGCGATATCGGGATGATCCGCTCGTTGATCGCGAAAATGGGCACGGACCTGGAGGCCGGGGGCCTGTTATGCGACACCGCCTGCCGGGCGGAAGACGAGCATCGTCCCGAGGGCTTCGAAAAGGCGTTGATGGCGAAGTATTTCACGTCGCGGGCCGCGGTGCGGGCCGCATCCGATGCCGTGCAGATCCGGGGGGCCTCGGGTTGCCACGGATCGTCCCCGGTGTCCCGGTTTTACCGCGATGCCAAGATCATGGAGATCATCGAAGGTACCACCCAGGTGCATGAGGACATCCTGGGGAAGATCTTCGTCGATCAGGCCGGCCGGCTTCGCAAGACCCCTTCCGACTGATCGCATATGGTCGCTCACCCGCCGCGCGCCGCCACCGAAGCCGATCTCGCGAGGATCGCGCAGTTCAACCGTACGGAGACGCCGTTTCCGAATACGGTCACGTTGCAAGAATTGATCGAAGCACAGATGGCCACGCATGCATCCCGAACGGCCGTCATCTGCGATCACGACAAGGCGCTCGGTGCGTCATCGCTGACGTACGCGCAGCTCAACGACAAGGTCAACCAGCTGGCGCAGGTGTTGCGAGCCGAGGGCGTCGGCCCCGGACACGTCGTGGCGCTGATGGTCGAACGGTCCTTCGCCATGATCATCGGCATCCTGGGCATCGTGAAAGCCGGCGCTGCGTATCTGCCCGTCTCACCGGACAATCCGCCGGATCGCATTGCCTACCTGCTGCAGGATGGTGGGGTCAAGGTCTTGTTGGTGCAGACGAAGACCGCCGGCCAGATCGCGTTTGGCGGGCGAATCATCGACCTTGACGATCCGGAGGTCTACCGCGGCTCAACCGCGGACCCCGCCATCGCCAACCGGCCCCAGGATCTGGCGTACGTGATCTATACCTCCGGATCGACGGGCAAACCCAAGGGAGTGATGATCGAGCACCGCTCCCTCGTCAACCGCTTGCATTGGATGCAGCACGCCTACCCGATCGGCGAGCGCGACGTCATTCTGCAAAAGACGCCCTACGCGTTCGATGTCTCGGTGTGGGAGCTCTTCTGGTGGGCCCTGCAGGGCGCCACGCTCTGCTTCCTGGTCCCGGGCGGGGAACGGAATCCCCTCGCCATTGTCGACGCGATCAAGAAGCACCGCGTGAGCGTGGTGCACTTCGTTCCGTCCATGCTGAACGTGTTTCTTGAGTACCTGGACGGCAAGCCCGCGAGCGTGGTGCACAGCCTGGCGTCGGTTCGCCGGGTATTTGCCAGCGGGGAAGCGTTGACACCCAGTCATGTCAGGAAATTCAACGACGTCGTGGGCGGCAAGACCGGGGCGCGGCTGACCAACCTCTACGGCCCCACCGAGGCGACCGTCGACGTCAGCTACTTCGATTGTCCGACGCACGACGCGGTCGACACCATTCCGATCGGGCGACCGATCCACAACATCAAGCTGTACATCATCAGGGACGGCCAGCAGGTGGCCATCGGTGAGGCCGGAGAGTTGTGCATTGCGGGGATCGGTGTGGCTCGAGGCTACCTCAACAACACCGCCCTGACGCTCGAGAGGTTCACCGATAATCCCGTCAGCCCCGGTGAACGAATCTACCGCACGGGAGACATCGCGCGCTGGCTACCGGACGGGAACATCGAGTATCTCGGTCGCGAGGATCACCAGGTGAAGATCCGGGGGCTGCGGATCGAGCTGGGCGAGATCGAAAACACGATCAGGGAGTACCCCGGCATCACCGACTGCGTGGCGGTGGTGAAGAAGTATTCCGAGACCATCATCCTCATCGTCGCGTACCTGGTCTGCAAGTCCGACCTGGAGGTCGAGGGTCTGAAGCGGTACCTCAAGCAGCATTTGCCCGACTACATGGTCCCCCATCGATTCGAGAAGATCGATGCCATACCTGTGACGCCGAGCGGGAAAGCGGATCGCAAGGCCTTGCCGGAACCGGCCGTCCAGGTCGGGACTCCATAGGATGCCGATGAACCGCGAGAGCGACATCGCCATCGTCGGGATGGCCGGCCGTTTTCCAGGGGCGCGCAACCTGGACGAGTTCTGGCACAACCTTGCCGAAGGGATCGAGTCGATTTCCCGGCTTTCGGATCAGGAGATCGTCGAATCCGGCGTGCCTCCATCCTGGCTCGACAACCCGAGCTATGTGAAGGCGGCGCCGCTCCTGGAGCAGCCGGGCCATTTCGACGCGGCGTTTTTCGGCTTCTCGCCGATGGAAGCGAAGACCATGGACCCGCAGCACCGCCTCGTGTTGGAGCTGGCCCATGAGGCGCTCGAGCATGCGGGGTACGACCCGGACCGCTATCCAGGGCGCGTCGGTGTCTTCACCGGAGCCGCCCTGAACACGTATTTCACGAGCGCCGGGCTCAACCGCCGCCTGGCCGAGGAGTACATCCCCACGCTCATTGGAAACGACAAGGATTTCCTGAGCACGCGCATTTCGTACAAGCTGAACTTGAAGGGACCGAGCATCACGGTGCAGACCGCGTGCTCGACCGCCATGGTCGCCGTCCACCTGGCCCGCCAGAGCCTGTTGAGTGAGGAGACCGACATGGCACTGGCCGGGGCCGTTTCGGTGCGGGTTCCCCACCGCGTCGGCTACTTCTGCGATGGCGGCGGCGTGGTCTCCCCGGACGGGCGCGTTCGGGCGTTCGACGCCAAGGCCAACGGCACCGTGTTCGGGAGCGGCGGCGGGATCCTGGTGCTGAAGCGATTCACGGACGCCCTCGCGGACGGCGACACCATCCATGCCGTGATCAAGGGATCGGCCGTCAACAACGACGGATCGGCCAAGGCCGGCTACACGGCGCCCAGCGTCGACAGCCAGGCCGACGCGGTGGTGGAGGCGCTGGCCAACGCGGGGGTCGAGGCGGACAGCATCACCTACCTCGAGGCCCACGGGTCGGGAACGCCGGTCGGGGATCCCATTGAGGTCCGGGCCTTGACCAAGGCGTTCCGTACTTTTACGCAGCGTTCCGGTTACTGCGCCATCGGGTCGGTCAAGACCAACGTGGGACACCTCGACGCGGCGGCGGCCGTCGCCGGCATCATCAAGACGGTCCTGGCCCTCGAGCATCGACAGGTGCCGCCGAGTCTCCACTTCACGGAGGCCAATCCGGAGATCGATTTTCCCGGCAGCCCGTTCTACGTGAACACGCGCCTGCGGGACTGGACCGGCGACGGTCCCAGGCGAGCGGGCGTGATGTCCACCGGCATGGGTGGGACGAATGCGCATGTGGTCCTCGAGGAAGCGCCGGCACCGGCCGCGTCGACCGCTGCCCGCGCGCCGTACCTGCTGCTGCTGTCGGCGAAAACGGAGACCGCGCTCGACCTGGCCACGGGTGGCTTGCGGGAGTTCCTGATCCGCAACGAATCCGCGAACATGACCGACGTGGCGTACACCTTGCGCGTCGGACGACGGGCCCTTCCCTACCGGCGGTGTCTCGTCTGCGTCGACCGGCAGGACGCCATCACCGCCCTCGGGCAGGAAAACTCGAAGCGCGTCGCATCCGGTCGAGCAGGCGAATCGCGCCGGCCCGTGATCCTGCTGCTCCCCGGCATCGGCGATCACTACGTGGGCATGGCCTACGATCTCTATGAGACGTGGCCAGTGTTCAGACAGGAAGTTGATCGCTGCTCCCGCAGTCTCGAGCCGCACCTGGGGATCGACATCCGGACCGTCATGTATCCACCGAGCCGGAGCTGGAAGCAGGAGGGCAAGACCAAGGGGATCGACCTGAAGAAGATGCTCGGTCGAAGCACCGCGGCACCGGTGGATCAAGACGGCCGGAACCTGAATCAAACGCTGTTCGCTCAGCCCGCGCTGTTTACGATCGAATATGCGATGACCCGCCTGTGGCAATCGTTGGGTGTCGCTCCGGACGCCATCGTCGGTCACAGCATGGGTGAATACGTCGCGGCGTGTCTGGCTGGTGTGTTGTCGCTGGACGACGCGCTGCGGCTGATCGCGACGCGAGCCAGGCTCGTCAATGAGCTGCCTCAGGGTGCGATGCTTGCCGTCACCCTGCCGGAAGACGAATTGCTTCCGCTGCTTCCGGGGCATCTGTCCATCTCGTTGATCAACGGGCCGCGTCTGTGCGTGGTCGCGGGTCCGGTCGCGGCCGTGGCTGAGTTCGAGAGGACGTTGACCGCAAAAGGCATCATCTGCCGGCACGTGCAGAATGCTCACGCGTTTCACTCCCGCATGCTCGATCCGATCGCGCAGGCGTTCGAGCAGGAGGTGCGCAACGTTCGCCTGGGCGAGCCGACCCTGCCGTACATCTCCAACGTCACCGGGACCTGGATTACCCGGAGCGAGGCCACGCGTCCCGCCTACTGGGCCACGCACGCCACGCGGACGGCTCGTTTCAGCGATGCGTTGCGCCAGCTCTGGCAATTCAAGGACCCTCTGCTCCTCGAAGCCGGGCCGGGCCGAACCCTGGGCGTGCTGGCGATGCAACATCCCGACCGGCAGGGTGGCGGAGACTCGGTCGTGGTGTCCTCGGTCCGGCACGATTACGAAAACCAGTCGGATGAGGAATTCCTGCTGCATGCCATCGGCAGGGTCTGGCTGTCGGGAGCCGAGATCAAGTGGGAGAACGTTCCCGGCGGCGAGGGGTGCCGCAGGGTGCCGTTGCCGACCTATCCGTTCGAACGGCACGAGCACTGGCTGGAGTCGGCCCCTGTTCTCGATGCCGCCCCGGGCACGGCAGCGTCGCTTCACAAGAACCCGAAGCCTTCCGAATGGCTGTACACGCCCTCCTGGAAGCGTCTCTTGCCGCGGGCCATCGCCCGCGACGAGATGGCCGAGGAGGCCGGGCGAGCCGGAACATGGCTCGTCTATGCAGACGACGCAGGCTTCGCCTCCGTATTGATCGCCCGGCTCGCGTCCGCTGGTCACGACGTGGTGACGGTGCGGGCCGGCACGGGCTTTCAGGAAATGGACGCCCGCACGTTCACGCTCGAGCCCGCGAACGCGCAGCACTATGACTTGCTGATCCGGGCCCTGCAGGCGAGCCAGTCTCTGCCGGATCGGATCGTCCATGCATGGAGCGTCACAGGGACGCCGTCCGCTCGGCTCGACGGCGACGAGTTCGAACGGGCGCAGGCGCGGGGCTTCTACAGCCTGGTCTTTCTTGCCCGAGCCCTCGCCGCACACAACGTGAGGCACGAGATCACGCTGCACGTTCTTTCCAACAACGTCCACGAGGTCTCGGGCACCGAGGCACTTTGCCCGGAGAAGTCGACGCTCTTGGGACCGTGCATGGTCATCCGGCAGGAATACCCGAACATCCACGTGACGAGCATCGATGTCGACGTCTCAGACCGTGCCGGGGAGCATGATGCCGCGGCGGATCTCGTGGTCGGGGAGCTGCTCGACTCTGATTCGAGCTTGTTCGTCGCTCACAGAAGCGCGCAGCGCTGGGTCCAGACCTATGAACCAGTCACCCTGCGCAAGACCGCTCACGGCGGCTCGTCCTTCCGAGAGCGGGGCGTGTATCTGATCACCGGGGGCCTCGGCAAAATCGGCGTCACGATTTCGGAATACCTGGCAAAGACATACGGAGCCCGCCTGGTGTTGGTGGGGCGCTCCCGCCTGCCCTCCAGAGAATCCTGGGATACCTGGATCCGGAGCCATCCGGCCGATGATCCCATCAGCGCGAGAATCGGCGCCATCGAAAGGATCGAGAGGCTGGGCGGCGATGTCCTGTACGTGAGCGCCCGTGTGGCGGATGAGAGCGCCATGCGTGGCGTCATCGAGCAGACGTATCGACGCTTTGGCGCCCTCCATGGCGTCATCCACGGGGCCGGCATCGTGGGGGATGACGGCTATCGGGAAATCAAAGACAGCGATCCCGACGGCTGCGATGAGCACTTTCAGGCCAAGGCGCACGGCCTGCGAGTGTTGGAGGACGTACTCGACGGCAAGCCACTGGATTTTTGCCTGCTCCTGTCTTCCCTGACCTCCGTGCTCGGAGGCATCGGGCAAGCCGCCTACGCGTCGTCCAACATCTTCATGGACTCGTTTGCACGCAGGCACAACCGGACATCCCCCGTGCCCTGGCTGAGCGTGAACTGGGACGTCTGGCGTCTGGACGATGACCGCGCGACGGATTCAGGTCTCGGGACGACGCTCAAGGACCTGGGCATGAGTGCCGCAGAGGGGACGGCGATGATGGAAGCCGTCTTACGGATGAGGACCGCCGGCCAACTCGTGGTGTCGACGGGCGATCTCGGCGCCCGAATCGACCAATGGATCAAGCTGGAGTCACTGAACACCGAGGGCGCTGCGACGGCGGGACGTTCGACCCGATCGGGGCGTGCCCAGCGGCCCCGGTTACAGACCACGTATGCTGCCCCGCGTGATGAGACCGAGGAGCTGATTGCTCGAATCCTGCAGGATGCCCTGGGGATCGATGAAGTGGGCATCCATGACGGTTTTGCGGACTTGGGTGGGCACTCGCTCTTGGCTGTGGGGATCGTGGCCGAATTGCGGAAGGCCTTCCAGATCGACCTGCCGGTGAGAGCGCTGTTTGACGCACCGACGGTCGCCGAACTGTCACGCTACATCGACGCACTGGCGTGGGCGACAAGCTCCGGGGAGCGGCGCGCGCTCGCCGGCAACCGGGTGGAGATCGAGCTGTGACGGTGTCGGCGTTTCTCGCGGAGCTGCGCAGCCGGGATATCCAGGTGTGGGCGGACGGCGACCGGCTGCGGTGCAATGCTCCCCCCGACGTGCTCACGCCCGAGTTGCGCGATCGCCTGCAGCAACGCAAGAACGACATCTTGGAATTCTTGCGTGCGGCCGGCTCGCTGACGCATCAGCCGCGGGCCATCGTACCGTTGCAGCCGCACGGGGACCGCACGCCCATTTTTGGCGTGGGCGGACACAACGGCGACGTGTTCTGCTACCGTTACCTCGCGCGCCACCTGGGCGATGACCAGCCGTTGTATGGGCTCCAGCCTCCGGGGCTCGAGGGCGAAGGCAAGCCACTCGCGCGCGTCGAGGAGCTGGCCGCGTACTTCGTACCGCAGATCCGCGCCTGCCGGCCGGATGGTCCGTACATCATCGCCGGCTACTGTGCCGGCGGCATGATCGCGTTCGAGCTGGCGCGACAACTGCGGCAGGAGGGCGCGGTGATCAGCGTTCTCGCCCTGTTCGGTGCCCCGTATCCGGCCAGGTTCCGACGCTTGGCGCTACTGCGCGAGCGAGGCGCACAGCTGGTCGAGCGCGTGGTCGAGCACAGCCGTTCGCTGGTATCGCTGCCGTCCGAGGAACGGCGGGTGTACGTGGCCGAGCGGCTGCGCGCGCGCATGGCGCGGCGCGCCGCCGAGCGGGCTACCACCCAAGATCCGGCACTGGTCCTGCGCGCCGGGGTTGAGCGCGCCACTCTCGTGGCGGGGCGTCGCTACACTCCTGGTCATTATGCGGGTCGTGTCTGCCTGTTCATGCCCTCCAAGGATGCGGCGCGCTCCCGCGACGAGCCGCTGCGATGGCGGTCGGTCGTGCCGCACGCCGAAGAGTACTTCGGGCCGGACGGGTGCAACGTCGACAGCATGATGCTCGAGCCGTACGCGGCGACGTTTGCCGAGGCGCTGCGACGTTGTTGAGGCTGAGCCTCGCGTAGCGGGCGCACGAGGGGCGGACGCCGCTTCGCGGGCGCCCGCCCTTTGTGTTGTGACGTCACGGCCCGAGCCGTTTCCTCACACCGCCGCGCGGTCCCGGCATCCGGCGCCGCGCCTCGAGACGGTGTCGCACGACGTCCGCCACCCGCTCCTGGAACCGGCGGCGCTCCTCCTGGTAGCGGGCGCGTTGCACCGGCGAGAGATACGCTTGCATCTCGCGGTCCTCGCCACGGTTGATCTCCTGCAGCTTGCGCTGGTTCTCCTGCCGCTCGTTCATCAGGTGTTTCACGCGCTCCTGGTTCGGCGTCCCTGCGGTCAGCTCGGTGTTCAAAGCGTCGTTGATCTGATGCTGGCGCATGCGAATCGGCTGCCGCTGCTCCTCGAAGCGCCGCTCGGTGCCCTGCAGCTTGACCGTCTGATCTGCGTTCAACCCCAACGTGGAGCGCACCCGCTCGTTCCATCGCTGCCGGATCCGCTCCCGGAGCTGGCGCACCTGCGCCGCCTCCGCCGGGGGGGCCACGGCCCCGCCTGAATCGTCGGGCGCCTGCCCGACGAGGATTGGTGCCACCGTGATCATGAGAATGCACACGAGTCGCTTCATTCACCCCTCCATGGACTGGAGCAGGGCCTGCAGCTCGCGCGCGCTCAGGTCTTCGAGACCCACATCCTGCGAGGAGACCGTCTCCTGCTCGACGCTGGGCTGCCCGCCCCCCACTGCCTGGAGCAGCTGCCGCAGCTGGTCGGCGGACAGATCGTTCAGCTCCGCGCCGGCCGCCGTGGTGAGCGCCGTCGTCGTCGTGTGATCGAGCCGGATGCTCCGCACGATGACTCCTGCGGCGACGACGGTCACCAGCGCCGCCGCGATCCGCACCCACGGGCGCATCCCTCCCAGTCCCCGGACCGCGGCTCGCGGCTCCGTGCGCAAACGCGCCACCACAGCTTGCGCCGTGCGCTCGACGTCCAACCGCTGCGCCGCGCGCGCCCCAAGCCGCTGCGCAACCTCTTGCATCTTGGCGTCTGGCCACTCATGACTGTTCAAGGCGCGTCCTCCTTCAATCTCGTGACGGCGTGGTGGTAATGCACCCGGGCGGCGCCCGGCGTCGTTCCGAGCGCCGCGGCGATCTCCTCGTACTCGAGCCCCTGCTGCGCGCGGAGCAGGAACACCTCCCGCTGCATGCGCGGCAGCCGCGCCACCCCAGCCGCGAGCCGCGCTTCCGCCTCCCCGGCTACGGCCCACTCGTGCGGGTCGCCATCGGTGGCCCGCAGGTTCTCGCCCAGCGGCACCACGCGCGCCCGGCTGGATCGTCGGTGCGCGTCTTTCAGTGCGTTGCCGCCGATGACCAGGAGCCAGGTGCGAAACCGGCACTGGCCCCGGAACTGCGCGAGCCCCCGGAATGCCCGGATCAGCGTCTCCTGCACCAGGTCGTCCACCTCCGCCTCGGGCGCGCCGGCGCCGCCCAGGAACTGCGCGAGCGCGCGCGCGTGACGGCGGACCAGTTCGGCCGCCGCTTGCTCGTCACCGCCCTGCCAGGCGGCGATCAACGCCGCATCGGTCGGTACGGCGACGGGCTCGGCGGGAGTCATGCGTCGGGAGGGTAGACGTGGGAGTTCGGAACAAATTAAGGGCGGCAGGGGCGGCATGGGGCGGCATGGGGCGGCATGGGGCGGCAACGGGCGGCAACCGAGCTCTGTGCCGCACTTTGCCGCCATCTGCCGCCCATTACCGCCCTTGAATTCACCGAGGCCAGCCTCTAGCTTACGATTTCGAACAAGCGTTCGAACCCCCCATGCGACCATACGACGAGCGGCTGGACCAGTTCCTCTCCCGGGCGGCGAAGGTCTTCGCCGACCAGGGGTACCACTCGACCACGATGCGCGACCTCGCCGCGGCGACGGGGATGTCCCTCGCCGGGATGTATTACTACGTGCGGGGAAAAGAGGAGCTGCTGTACCGCGTCCAGGAGCGTTGTTTCACGCGGGTGCTGGCGGGTGCCGAGGCGGCGCTCGCCGCTCCCGGGGCGGGCGCCGCCGACCCGCTGGAACGGCTGCAGACGTTCATTCGCCACCACATCGCCTTCTTCGCCGCCCACATGGCCGAGATGAAGGTGCTGTCGCACGAAGCCGCCTCGCTCGGCGGCGAGCGCCAGCGCAAGGTCAGCGCGATCAAACGACGCTACGTGGACCTGCTCGAGGGTTTGCTGCGCGACGCGGCGCCCGACGACGCGGCGGCGGAGCGGAGCGCCGTCGCCTACATGCTGTTCGGCATGATGAACTGGATCTACAACTGGTACGACCCCGCGGGCGAGATCGATCCGGACCGCTTGGCGGGCCTCATCGCGCGCATCTTCATCGGTGGCTTTGCCGATGCGCGTTCCACGGTACACGGAGGCTGACGTCCCATGGCAACGATGACGGAACCGAAAGTCGACCAGAAGACGCTGGTCCACTACATGGTGGAAGGGGGCATCGCGATCATTGAGCTCGACGACCCACCCGCCAACACCTACACGTACGAGATGATGCATCAGCTGGACGAGGCGATCCTGAAGGCACGCTTCGACGACGGTGTCCACGTGGTGGTGCTGCGCGGCCACGGCGACAAGTTCTTCTCGGCGGGCGCGAACATCGGCATGCTCAACAGCGTCACACCCCGCTTCAAGTTCTTCTTTTGCTTGCACGCCAACGAGACCCTCAACCGGCTGGAGCAGACGCCGAAACTCACGATCGCCGCGCTGAACGGGCACACGGTGGGCGGTGGGCTCGAGATCGCGATGGCGTGCGACATCCGGGTCGCGAAGGAGAACGCCGGCAAGATCGGGCTCCCCGAGGTGAACCTCGGCGTGCTGCCCGGCACCGGCGGGACCCAACGGCTGGCGCGGCTGGTCGGCAAGGCTCGGGCCATCGAGCTGATGGCGAAGGGCGAGCTCTTCTCGTTCGATCGCGCCAAGGAGCTCGGCATCCTGAATGAGATCTTCCCCGCCAAGGAGTTCTGGGAGCAGGCGATGCTGTACGCCCGGCAGTTCTGCCCGCCGCACAAGGCCTCCAAGGCGGTCGGCCTGATCAAGCGGGCTGTCCAGACGGGCGCCGAAATCCCCTTCGAGTCGGCGCTCGCGCTGGAGCGCGAATTACAACAACAGCTGTTCCAGAGCGAGGACGCGAAAGAGGGGATCGCCGCCAACGTCGAGAAGCGGGTCGCGGAGTTCAAAGGCCGGTGAAAACCGACCTCCTGATCGGCAACGAGTGGCGGGCTGCCGCCACCCGGTACTGTCTCACCAATCCCGCCACGGAAGAGCCGCTCGCCGAGGTGGCCGAGGCGGGCGAGGCCGAGATCGATGCCGCGGTACGTGCGGCGCGCGCCTGCCTCGAGTCGAAGGAATGGCGCGATCTCCCACCCCGGCGTCGCGGACAGCTGCTGTATCGGGTGGCCGAGCTGCTCGAGCAACGCGCCCCGGAGATCGCCGACGTCGAGACCAAGAACAACGGGAAGCCGCTGTTCGAGTCGAAGATCGATGTCGCGATGGCGATCGAGACGTTTCGCTACTACGCGGGCTGGGCCGACAAGCTCACCGGCGACACGGTGCCGGTGAACGGCAACTTCTTCACCTATACGCTGCGGGAGCCGGTGGGCGTGGTGGGCGCGATCGTGCCGTGGAACTTCCCCCTGAACCTCGCGACGTGGAAGGTGGCGCCGGCGCTGGCGGCGGGATGCACGGTCGTCCTCAAGCCCGCGCACGAGACGCCCCTCACCGCGCTGCTGCTGGGCGAGATCGCCGTCGACGCGGGGTTGCCCCCCGGCGCCCTCAACGTCGTGCCCGGCCCCGGCGCGACGGCCGGCGCGGCGCTGGTGCGCCATGCGCTGGTCGACAAGATCGCCTTCACGGGATCGACCGAGGTCGGCCAGTGGATCATGCGCGAGGCCGCGGGCACGGTGAAGCGCGTGACGCTCGAGCTCGGTGGCAAGAGCCCGAACATCATTTTCGCGGACGCGGATCTGGCCGCCGCCGTGCGCGGCGCCCAGGCCGGAATCTTCTACGGCAAGGGGGAAGTGTGTGCCGCCGGCTCGCGTCTCCTCGTCGAGCGATCGGTCCACGATCAGGTGGTCGATCAGCTTGCCGAGCGGGCGAAGAAGCTCACCCCCGGCGATCCGTTCGACAAGAACACCCGGCTCGGCGCGATCGTGTCGAAGCGCCAGCAGGACACCGTGCTCTCCTACATCGCGGCGGGCGAGAAGGAGGGCGCTCGGCTCGTCGCCGGCGGCAAGGCGGCGAAGGTGAACGGCAAGGGCTACTTCATCGAGGCGACTGTGTTCGACGGGGCGACGCCCGGCATGAAGATCGTGGACGAGGAAATCTTCGGCCCCGTGCTCGCGGTGCTGACCTTCGAGAACGAAGCGGAGGGGGTTCAACTGGCCAACCGCTCGATGTACGGGCTCGCGGCCGGCATCTGGACGAAGGATGTGCAGCGGGCGCACCGCGTCGCGCGGGCGATCAAGGCCGGCACCGTCTGGGTCAACACCTACAACTTCTACGACCCCGCAGCGCCGTTCGGCGGCTACAAGTTCTCCGGGTTCGGCCGGGACTTGGGCCGGGAAGCGCTCAACCATTATACGGAACTGAAGACGGTATGGATCGGCTTGTGAGGGACGCATACATCTGTGCGGCGCTGCGAACGCCCGTCGGGAAGCACGGGGGCTCGCTGGCCAACGTGCGCGCCGACGACCTCGCCGCCATTCCCATCAAGGCGGTGGTCGAGCGCAGCGGGATCGACCCGGCGAGCATCGACGACGTGATCCTGGGCTGCGCCAACCAGGCCGGCGAGGACAACCGCAACGTGGCGCGGATGGCGCTGCTCGTGGCGGGCCTGCCGGTGGAGGTCCCCGGCCAGACGGTGAATCGGTTGTGCGGCTCGGGTCTCCAGGCCGCCGCGAGCGCCGCGCAGGCGATCAAGGCGGGCGAAGGCGAGCGGTTCATCGCGGGCGGTGTCGAGAACATGACGCGGGCGCCGTACGTGACGCTCAAGTCGGGCGAGCCGTGGAGCCGCAGGGCTCCCGAGACCGCGGACACGACGGTGGGATGGCGTTTCACGAATCCCCGGCTGAAAAAGGAATGGACGATCGCGCTTGGGGAAACGGCTGAGGTGGTGGCCGAGCGCTACACGATCACGCGCGCCGAGCAGGACGCCTTTGCCGTTGAGAGTCAACGTCGCGCGGAGGCAGCGCTCAAGGCGTGCGTGTTCACAGACGAACTCGTGCCGGTTCCCCTCCCCGATGGTACCGCGTTTGCAAAGGATGAGTACCCGCGGGCCGGTACGACGCTCGACAGCGTGACAAAGGTGAAGCCCGCCTTCAAAAAGGACGGAACGGTGACGGCGGCAAGCTCGAGTGGGATCAACGACGGAGCGGCGGCACTGCTGGTGGTGGGACGGGCGGACGGTCGGGCGGGCGGACCGAAGCCGCTCGCCCGGATCGTGGCGACGGCGGTCGCGGGCGTGGATCCCTCCTGCATGGGGCTCGGGCCGATTCCGGCGACCCAGAAAGTCCTGAAACGCGCCGGCATGACCATCGACCAGATCGACCTGATCGAGTTGAACGAGGCCTTCGCGGCGCAGGCCATCGCCTGCATCCGCGAGCTCAAGCTCGATCCGGCCAGGGTGAACATCTACGGCGGCGCCATCGCGCTGGGTCACCCACTGGGCGCCACGGGTGCGAGGATTTTGACGACTCTCGTACACGCGTTACACCGTACGAAGTCCCGTTACGGCTTATGTGCCATGTGCATCGGCGTTGGTCAGGGCATCGCGATGATCGTGGAACAGGTCTGATGGCCGCGTACGAGCGCGTGCTGGTCGACATCGCGGGGGGCATCGGCACGGTCACCCTCAACCGGCCGGAGAAGCTCAACGCCCTGGACCGTGCGCTGTGCGACGAGCTGCGGGAGGCGCTGACGCTGCTCGGGCGGAGCGACGCCGTCCGCGTGATCGTCGTCACCGGCGCCGGTCGGGCGTTCTGCGCCGGCGCCGATCTCGGTGTGCTCGGCACCGACGGGCCGGCGCTGGTCGCCGCCGGCAAGGACGTGGCGCTCGCCATCCGCGCCGCACCGCAGCCGGTGCTCGCCGTGGTCAACGGTCCCGCCGCCGGAGGCGGGGCGAATCTGGCGCTCGCCTGCGATTATCGCATCGCGTCGGACCAGGCCTCGATCGGCCAGGTGTTCCACATGCTCGGCCTGGTGCCCGACTGGGGCGGCAGCTTCTTCCTGCCGCGCCTGGTCGGCACGTCCAAGGCGCTCGAGCTGGTGTGGAGTGCGCGCATGGTCCCGGCGGCCGAGGCATTCGAGCTGGGCCTCTTCGACCGGGTGGCGCCCCAGGCCGAGCTCGCGTCCGCCGCGCGGGCCCTCGCCGAGCGGTGGGCTGCCCAACCCCCCGCGGCGGTGCGGCGGGCCAAGGCGGCGGTGTACGTGAGCGAGGTCCGCTCGCTCGAATCCATGCTTGACCTCGAGATCACGCAGCAGAACGAACTGTTCGCCACCCCCGAAGCGCGGGAGCGCATCGCGGGGGGGGCTTCACTCGCGAAGAGGAGCCGCTGATGGTCCGCAAGCTGAACAACTTCGACGAATGGATCGATTACTTCCGCTACTGGCAGGATTCGATCGGGTTGCCGCAAGGGGAGATCCGCCAGTTCAAGTTCGAGGCGAAGTTCGGGGACCAGGACGTGCCTCACATCGAATTCGGCCATTATAAAGGCCAGCGCAAGTGGCCGACCGTGATGCACATCCCGGACCAGCGCATCCGCGATGCGCTCTTGAATCTCATCGTGTACCAGGGCGACACGGAGTTCGCCTCGGTGGAGCAGCAGCGCAGTCTCCTCACGCATGCCCCCTCGGACTACGACCTGCTGGCGCTGATGCGGGTGATGACGGAGGAGATGCGGCACGGCTGGCAGATGTCGTACCTCCTGTGCAGCCATTTTGGCGACGAGGGCAAACGCGAGGCGGCGAAGCTGCTGGAGCGTCGCGCCGACGAAGGCGAGCGGCTGCTCGGCTCGTTCAACGAGTTGGTGGACAACTGGCTGGACTTCTTCACCTACACCCAATTCATCGATCGCGACGGCAAGTTCCAGCTCACCATGCTCGCGGTGTCGGCGTTCGACCCGCTGTCGCGGTCCATGAACCCGATGCTCAAGGAAGAGTCGTTCCACCTGGGCACTGGCAACAACGGCCTGCTGCGGATCGTGAAGGCGGGCACGATGCCGCCCGAGGTGATCCAGCGCTTCTTCTACAAGTGGATTCCGACGGCGTTCGACCTGTTCGGAACGGACAATTCGTCGTCGGCGCACTGGGCCTACGTGTGGGGTCTGAAAGGACGCTACGACGAGCGGGAGAATCAGACCGAACCGGACAAGGCCAAGCTCAACGAGTACAGCCGCGATCTCTACCGGCAGGAAATCACAAAACTGGTCGAGCGCCTCAACATGTTCATCCCCGAGCGCGAGCGCTGGCTGCGGATGCCCGACACGAAGTTCAACCGCAAGATCGGCGTCTACGCGCACCAGCGGTACACGGTGGACGGCCAGCCGATCGACGACGCGGCGAAGTACGCGACGTATCTGCAGACGGTGCTGCCTCAGCCCGAGCACTACCAGACGGTGCACGCGATCGAGAAGGAGCCGGGCTGGATCGAGTCGAAGAAGGCGGACAGTCTGCTCAAGTGAGCCGGGCGCTCGTCATCGCGCACCGGGGGGCCTCGGCCCGCGAGGTCGAGAACTCACTCGCCGCCTTCCGCGCCGCGGCGGCGCTGGGCGCCGACGCCGTGGAGCTGGACGTGCACGCCACGGCGGACGGCACCGTGCTGGTCCATCACGACGACACCATCGCGGGCCGCCGCATACCGGAGTTGACGGCGCCGCAGGTCGGCGAGCTGCGGCTCGCGAACGGCGAGCCGATCCCGACGCTCGCCGACGTCCTCGCCACGCTTGGGCCCACGCTGCAGGTCTTCGTGGAAGTGAAATCGCTGCCAGCCGAGTTCGATGAGGCCCTGCTCGGCGTGCTGCGCCACGGCCCGAACCCGGAGGGGTACGCTGTGCACGCCTTCGATCACCGTGTGGTGCTCCGGCTGGGACGGCTGTGGCCCACCCTCCGGCGGGGCGTCCTGAGCGCTTCGTACCCCGTCAGGCCGCTCGCGCCGCTCGCGGACGCGGGCGCAACGATCCTGTGGCAGGAGCGGACGCTGGTGGACCGGGCCTTGGTCGACGCCCTGCACCGTGCGGCGATGGAGCTGATCGTGTGGACGGTGGACGACCCGGCCGCGATGCGGCGGCTGCTCGACCTTGGCGTCGACGGGATCTGCACCAACCGACCGGAGCTCGGACGGCGGGCCGTGGACGGCGGGGTCGCATGAGCGCCGGTCGGGTGGCGGTCGTCGGTGCGGGCACGATGGGTCACGGCATCGCCTACGTCGCGGCCCTCGCGGGGTTCGAGGTCTGCCTGACCGACAGCCGGGCGGCAGCGCTCCCGCTCGCCATCGGCCGACTGAACGATCTGCTCGCCGTCGCGGTGAAGCGCGGCAAGCTCACCGAACCCGACCGCACCGCCGCCGCCGGCCGGCTGCGCGCGGAGCCGCAGCTGGCGTCCGCCGTGAAGGACGCCGAGGTCGTCATCGAGGCGGTACGTGAACACCTGGGCGCGAAGCAGCAGCTTTTTGCGGAGGTCGAGCGGGACGCGCCGCCCGACGCCTTATTCGCGACCAACACCTCATCGCTGTCCGTCACTGACATCGCCGCTGCCGTGCAGCAGCCCGACCGCCTGGTGGGGGTGCATTTCTTCAACCCCGTGCACGCGATGAAGCTCGTGGAGGTGGTGACGCACCCGCGAGCCGCCGCGGCCGCGGTCGAGCGGGCGGTGGCCTTTGCGCGGGCCCTCGGCAAGGAAGCGATCGTCGTCCAGGACTCGCCCGGCTTCGCCTCGAGTCGGCTGGGTCTGGTGCTGGGCCTCGAAGCCATGCGGATGCTCGAGCAGGGGGTCGCCTCCGCGGAAGACATCGACAAGGCGATGGAGTTGGGCTACAACCACCCGATGGGCCCGCTCAAGCTCTCGGATCTCGTCGGGCTCGACGTCCGGTTGGCCATCGCGGACGCGTTGTACCAGGCGCTCGCGCAGCCTCACTTCGAGCCCCCCAAGATTCTGCGCGACAAGGTGGCGAAGGGCGAGCTCGGGAAGAAGAGCGGAAAGGGGTTCTACACCTGGAGCGCTTGAGCCGCATCACCGACGTGCACATCCACGTCCAGCCGTGGCGCGAGCTCAAGCCCGACGTGCTCGACATGATGTGGCGCGGCCAGGACGCGCATCGGGACCTCATGATCCAGGTGATGGACGACCCGCGCGCGCTGCTCGAGATCATGGACCGCTCGGGCGTCTGGCGAGCCGGTCTCGTGAACTACCCATCCCCCGACGTGATGGGGTTCACGGACGCGACCAACCGCTTCTCCGCCACGTACGCGCAGGCCGACCGGGAGCGATTGATACCGTACGGCGGCGTGCATCCGCGTTTCACCAACGACCCGAGTGGCGACGTGGACCGCCTCGCCGACCTGGGCATCCGGCTCGTCAAGATCCATCCGCCGCACCAGGGATTCACGGCGAACGCCTATACCGACGGTCTGGGCGCCCTGGGGAAGATCTACCGCCGCTGCGAGGAACGCGGCCTGCCCGTGATGATTCATACGGGAACGAGCATCTTCCCGGGGGCTCGCTCCAAGTACGGGAACCCGATGGAGCTCGACGATGTGGCGATCGATTTTCCCGATTTGCGGATCGTGATGGCGCACGGGGGCCGCCCGCTGTTCATGGAGGAGGCGTTCTTCATCCTGCGGCGTCACCGCCAGGTATGGCTCGACGTCTCCGGGATACCGCCGGCCCGCTTGCTGGAGTACTTTCCGCGTCTCCCGGAGCTGGCCGATCGGGTGCTGTGGGGCACCGACTGGCCGAGCCCGGGCGTGAAGGACATGCGGCTCAACATCGACCAATTTCTGACGCTGCCGCTCAGCGAACCGCACAAGAAGGCGATTCTCGAGACCAATGCGCTGGCTCTGTTTCCTGCTGCTCGCTAGCCCGGTGGCGGCCGCCCAGACCGCCGGTCCCAAGCCGCTCCGTTTCGATGTCGCCGCCCTGCCGGCGACGCGCGATTCCTTCGTGTTCCGCCTGCGGGGGGAGGATCGTGGCTGGGCCGTGTGGCAATACGAGGTCCGCACGCTCGAAACGACCCAGGAGGTCATCTACACCGCGACCTCGGAGTTCCGGCCGATCGAGCAGGAGCGCCTCCGCGTCGTGCTGAATCGTCTCACGGGCGACCCCATCGCGACGTTCCATCACATCGACCTGTTCTCCCCGCAGAGCGATACGGTGATGATGGAGCACGATCTTGACGTGCGGCGGGGCGCGATCGCGGGCCGCCGCCGGATCGGGACCAGGCGCGGTGAGGTCCTGATCGTCCCGGTCAGTCGCCCGTTCGCGCCAGGGACGGTGCTCTCGGATTACGTGTTCCTCGCGGGTGCCGTGACCAACGCCGAGCCGGGCGATTCGCTGGCCGTCCCGGCGTACAAGGAATTCGCCGACTCGCTTGCGACGCTGAGCTTCGTCGCCGAAGCACCGGCGACGATCGACGTTCCGGCGGGCCGGTTCGACGTGCTGCCCCTCCGGAGCGGCGCCTTCCGGATCTACACGACACGTGGTACCCCTCGCCGCGTGGTGAAGGGCGAGACCCTGACGGGGGCGTTTTCATTCGAGCTGGTGCACTCGGGGCCGGTGGTCCCGAGCTCCGAGTGAAGGGTGGCGGGCATGCGATCTCTGCAGGCAGCTGTGGTCGTCGGCGCCGGTGTGATCGCCGGCGGCTTGCCGGTGTGCCTCGCCGCGCAGTCCGGCCGTGTCCCCTACGAGGCGTTCACGCTCCCCAATGGTCTGCGCGTGATCTACTCGGAGGACCACTCGACGCCGATCGTGTCGGTGGACGTGTGGTACAACACCGGCTCGCGCAACGAGCGGCCGGGCCGCTCCGGCTTCGCGCATCTGTTCGAGCACATGATGTTCGAAGGCTCGGCGCATGTGAAAAAGGGTGAGCACTTCCAGCGGGTGTCGCGCGCCGGCGGCTCGGAAAACGGCAGCACCGCGGAAGATCGCACGAACTACTACGAGACCCTGCCCTCGAACCGCCTGAATCTGGCGCTCTGGCTCGAGGCTGACCGAATGCGGGCGCTCGCCATCACGGACGAGAACTTCCACAACCAGCGGGAAACCGTCAAGGAAGAGCGTCGGCTGCGGATCGACAATCCGCCGTATACGGCGGCGTTCATCGATGGCCTGACCTGGCCGTTCGACAGCGCCGCATGCTTCGCGTATGCCCATACCGTGATCGGCTCGATGGACGACCTCAACGCCGCACAGTTGTCCGACGTGCAGGCCTTTTTCGACACGTACTACGCCCCGAACAACGCCACGCTCGTGGTGGTGGGCGACGTTCGGCCGCTCGAGCTGCGGCGGCTCGTGAACGAGTACTTCAGTGAGGTTCCCCGCCACCCCGAGCCGCCGCCCGTCGCGTGCAACGTCCGGCTCTCGCCCGGCACCGCCCACCGCGCGGTGGTGGATCCGCACGCCAACCTGCCGGCGGTGCTTCGTGTCTACCGCGTGCCGCCGCATGCCGACCCGGACACTCCAGCGCTCGAGCTCCTCAACGTCATCCTCGGTCAGGGCGAGAGCTCACGGCTCAACGTGGCGGTCGTGCGGCGCGAGAAGGCCGCCCTCGGCACGCAGGTGGTCATGAACCCGTTCGATTCGCGGCGCGGGCCGGGCGTACTGCTCACCCTCGCGATCGCGAACCAGGGTGTGGATCCGCTCAAGCTCGACACGCTCGTGGTGGCGCAGCTCGACAGCCTGCGAACCAGCGACGTCACGGAGGAGGAGCTGACGAAGGCGAAGAACACGTTCCGCGCGACGTTCATTCACAACCGCGAGACCACCCTCGGCAAGGCCGAAGAGCTGCACCATTACGACATGTTCCATTCGTCGGTCGCGGAGATCAACACCGATCTGGACCACTACCTGAGGGTGACGGCGGCGGACCTCCGCCGAGTGGCGGCGCGATATCTCGATCCGGCGAATGCGCTGGTCGTCATCGTGAGGCCGCCGGCGGGCGGCGGGGCGCAGTGAACGCGGGATGGCGGTATAGCGGAAGGGCGGTAGGTCTGGCGGCGGTGCTTACCGCCTTACCGCCTTACCGCCTTTCGGCCCAGGGCTTCCCCACCACGCCGCCCAAGCCGATGCCGCTCTCCCCCGTCCGCTTCCCACCCTTCAAGGAAGCAACGCTCCCGAACGGGCTCCAGCTCGTGGTGATCGAGCATCACGAGCAGCCAGTCGTGTCGGTGAGCCTCGCCTTCCGGGCCGGCGGGATCTACGATCCGGCCGGCAAGGAAGGGCTCGCCGAGCTCGCGGCGGAGCTGCTCTCCAAGGGTACGGACGCGCGCAGTGCCGAGCAGTTGGCCGCCACGATCGAAGGGGTGGGCGGCACGCTCGCGGCGTCCGCCGGCGCCGACTTTCTGACGATCTCGGCCGACGCACTGAGCGACCAGGCCGAGCTCGTGTTCGACCTGCTCGGCGAGGTGACGTCGCATGCGACCTTCCCGGAGAGCGAGCTCGAGCTGGCCCGTACCCGCGCCCTGTCGGCGCTGGCGCTGCAGCTGTCGCAGCCGGGGGCCGTGGCGCAGCGGTTCTTCGGGCGTGAGACCTACGCGCGAAATCCGTACGGGAAAAGCCCGACGCGCGAGAGCTATCGAGCGGTGACCCGCGACGACGTGGTGCAGTTCGCGCGCCAGCGGCTGCGGCCCGTAGGCGCGCTGCTCGTGGTCGCTGGGGACGTGACGGATGTCCAGGCGCGGGAACTGGCCGCCAAAGCCTTCGGCGGTTGGCGGGGCGCGCCGCCCGTGAGCCCCGGCCTGGCCGCGCCGGCGGCGCGTCTGAAGACGGATATCCTGCTGGTGCATCGGCCGGGCTCGGCGCAGGCCAACGTCGCCCTCGGCAACACGACCATCGTGCCCACCGATCCGGTGTACTACGCGGGCCGGGTGGCCACGCAGGTCCTCGGTGGCGGGCCGGATGCACGGCTGTTTCTCGTCCTGCGCGAACAGAAGAGCTGGACGTACGGCGCCTACGCCGCGCTCCATCGCTATCGCGGCCTGGGGTACTGGCAGGCAACGGCAGAGGTCCGAACCGACGTGGCGGACAGCGCCCTGCGCGAGCTGCTGCACCAGGTCGACCGAATCCGCACCGAGCCAATTCCGGATTCGGAGCTGGTCGCGGCCAAGGGATTCCTTGTCGGGTCGTTCCCGCTCACGATCGAAACGCCGAGCCAAATCGCCGGCCAGGTCGCCAACGTGAAGCTGCTCGGGTTGGGGGACGACTACCTGCGGCTGTATCGCGAGCGGCTGAGCGCCGTGACCGCCCAACAGGCGCGTGCGGCGGCCGCCCGCCTGTACCGGCGCGGCGCCCTCACGATCGTGGTCGTGGGTGACGGAGCCAAGCTCTACGATCGGCTCAAGGCGATAGCTCCCGTTCGCATGATCGACGTGGACGGCAAGCCGCTCGCGCCCGAGGATCTCAGTCCCACGGCCGCCCCTGTGGCGCTCGACCCCGCGCAGTTCGCGGCTCACAGCGACAGCTCCCGCGTCCTGATTCAGGGTAATCCGGGGGGCTTCACCGTGTCCGAGATTCGACGACCGGCCGACTCGCTCGTCTACGCGGAGCGCTCGACCCTCGCGAACGGCGTGTTCCAACAGCAGACCACGGTCGTGCTCGACCCCGCCGACGGATCGGTGCGGCAGGTCGATCAGGTGACGGCCCAACAGGGTCAGAAGTCCGAGACGCACCTGACGTACGGTGGCGGCCGCGTCAAGGGATCGAGCGCCGCCCCGCAACCGGACGGCTCGGTCAAGCGATTCGACATCGACACCGCGCTGCCGCCGGGCACCGTGGACGAGAACGCCGTTCCGTTCGTCGTGCCGGCCCTGCCCCTTGCACCCGGTGCGTCCGTCGCGCTGAGGTTCTTCACCCCGAGCGAGGCGGCCGTGAAGGTGCTGACGTTCAAGGTGGGTGGACCCGAGGCCGTGACGGTGCCGGCCGGCACGTTCCAGGCCTACCGGATCGACGTGACGGGCTCGCGCGTGCCGTTTACGATGTACGTCAGCACGGCTACCCCCCGCCGTCTCCTGAAGACGGAGTTCGTCGGACAGCCGTTCGTGGTCGAGCTCGTCAAGTAAACGCAACACGGAGGACACCAGCATGCGGCAATTGTGGTCACTGCTGCTCGCGCTGACGGGTGCGTGCGCATCCGCCGGGGCTCGTGCCGCTCACCAGGCGACGCCGGCTCAGTCTGCCGCCTCGCTCGCCGAGAGCACGAGCGTCAACCGGGCACAGTATCCGTCCCGCTATCAGCGCCACGCCAACCCGCCGGTCGTGATCCGCAGCGCAACGATCATGACTGCGACCGGGCAGGAAATCCCCCATGGCGCCATCCTGCTCAGGGACGGGCGCATCGTCGCCGTCGGCGCGACCGTCGACGCGCCGGCCGACGCCGTCGTCGTGGACGGCGCGGGCAAGTACGTCACACCCGGGCTGATCGACGACCACTCGCATCTCGGCGTATACGCGGCGCCCGGGACGGAGGCCGAGTCGGACGGCAACGAGGCGACCAACCCGGTCACGGCGGAGGTGTGGGCGGAGCACTCGTTCTGGCCGCAGGACCCGCAGATCCCCCTCGCCATCGCCGGCGGCATCACGACCATCCAGGCGCTCCCCGGTTCCGCGAACCTGATCGGGGGGCGGAGCGCGATCCTGAAGCTCATCCCGGCGCGCACCGTGCAGGAGATGAAATTTCCCGGCGCGCGCTACGGGTTGAAGATGGCCTGCGGCGAGAACCCCAAGCGCGTCTACGGCCGGCGGGGCGGCCCGTCCACCCGCATGGGCAACATGGCGGGCTATCGGGCGGCGTTCATCCAGGCGGAGGCGTACCGTCGCAAATGGGACACCTGGAACAAGGACCACAAAGGCGATCCGCCCGAGCGGAACTTGCGACTCGAGTCGTTGACGGAGGTGCTGCGCGGCAACATCTACGTGCAGAACCACTGCTACCGCGCCGACGAGATGGCCCAGATGCTCGACCTGGCGCACGAGTTCGGCTTCAAGATCCGGTCGTTTCACCACGCGGTAGAGTCGTACAAGATCGCGGACCTGCTCGCCCAGGAAGGGACGTCGGTCTCGGTGTGGGCCGACTGGTGGGGCTTCAAGGAAGAAGCGCTGGATGGGATCCAGCAGAACGCGGCACTCAACCAACAGGCGGGCGGCCGGCCGATCATCCATTCGGACGATCCGGGTGGCATCCAACGGCTCAACCAGGAAGCAGCCAAGGCGATGTACGCTGGGCAGCGGTCCGGCATTCCGATCACGCGCGACCAGGCCCTCCGGTGGGTCACGGCCAACCCTGCCTGGGCCCTCGGGCTCGACTCGATCGTCGGAACGCTCGAGCCGGGCAAGATGGCCGACGTGGTGGTGTGGTCCGGCGATCCGTTCTCGGTCTATGCGAAGGCCGTGCAGGTCTACAACGACGGCTGGCTCGTGTACGACCGCACCGATCCCGCGCACCAGCCGCGCACCGACTTCGAGGTGGGTGAGGTGCCCGCCCCCGGGAGTGACCGATGATCGCCTTCCTGCTTGCCCAGACCATCGCCATAACAGGTGGAACGGTGTATCCCGTCTCCGGCCCGAAGCTCGCCAACGCCAGCCTGCTGATCCGCGACGGCCGGATCATCGCCGTCGGGACGAACGTATCCATTCCCTCGGATGCGACCCGCATCGACGCTGCGGGCAAGTGGATCACCCCGGGGCTCATCGACGGGGCGGGCCAGCTCGGCCTCGTGGAGGTCAGCGCCGTGCCGGGGACGCGTGAGGCGACCGTTCAGGGCGACACCATCGCCGCGGCTTTCAATGTGATGGAGGGGATCAACCCGGCCTCGACCCTCATCCCCGTCACGCGCATCGAGGGGATCACGACCGCCCTTGCCGTGCCCACGGGCAACCTCGTGAGCGGCCAGGCGGTCCTGATCGATTTGGACGGCGCAACGATCGAGCAGATGCTCGTGAAGTCCCCGGTGGGAATCGTGGCCGACCTGTCGGAAAGCGCCAAGGACGATGCCGGTGGCTCACGCGCGGCGGTGGCCGATCGGCTGCGCCGCATGTTCCGCGACGCGCTCGAGTACGAGCGGCGTAAGGTCGACTTCAGCCGCGCGCAGATGCAGCCCCTGTCGGCATCGGCACCGGATCTGGAGGCTCTGCTGCCGGTGCTTCACGGCCGCGTCGCGCTCATCGCGTATGCCAACCGGCGGAGCGACATCGAGACCGCGTTGCGGCTCGCGAAGGAGTTCAAGGTCAAGCTCATTCTCGCCGGCGCGGCCGAGGGCTGGGAGATCGCAGCGGGGATCGCCGCGGCGGGCGTCCCCGTCCTGGTGGAGCCGATGAACAACATCCCCGGCTACGACGCCCTCGGCGTCCGCTACGGAAACGCGGCGGTCCTCGCCAAGGCCGGCGTCACAGTCGCGCTGCTCGAGACCGACACCCACAAGTCGCGCAACCTGCGCCAGCAGGCGGGGAACGCCGTGTCCTACGGCATGACGTGGGACCAGGCGCTGCGTGCCGTGACCCTGTCGCCCGCGGAGATCTTCGGAGTGGCGGATCGCTACGGCTCGCTCGAGCCCGGCAAAGTGGCCAATGTCGTCGTCTGGTCGGGAGACCCGTTCGAGTTCACGACCGGGGTGGAGCACGTGCTGATTCGGGGCAAGGAGATCCCGCTGACGAGCCGCCAGACGGAGTTGTTCGAGCGATATAAGAAGCTGCCGCCGAACTACTAGGGCGGTAATGGACGGTAATGGGCGGCAAAGGCGGCAAGGGCGGCAGAGGGCGGCAGAGGGCGGCAGAGGGCGGCAGAGGGCGGCAGAGGGCGGCAGGTCTACGGGTCCTGCCCCCTGTTACGAATAGATCGATACAACCGCCAAGTCAGAACACCGGCGTGATTGCGTAAGCGCTCGAGTTCCGCCCACCTCTCGTTGGTGACGTACCCACGGTCGCGAGCGAGGCGGAGGGCTACCTCGAGTTCGGTGATCGAGCCTAGAGCGATGTCGAGGTAGCGAGCGAACTCCCGTCCTCCTCGTTTTGCAGACCCCTCGGCAATGTTCGCGACGACCGAGAACGCAGCGCGGCGAGTCTGCGATGTGAGTCCATAGAGTTCGTTCTTGGGGAAGGAATCGGTCGCGTCGTAGACGGCCAAGACGAGTTCGTATGATCGTTTCCAGGCTGCGAATCGTTCGTAGGAAGGCACGACGCCAACATGTAGTCAGACGGGGGGAGAGTGCCTAATCAATCCTCCCCCTGGCGCAACGAAAAAAGGCGGCCAAGCCGATGCTTGCCGCCTGTTGCCGCCCTCTGCCGCCCGTTTGCCGCCTTAGTTCTTCAGTCTTTCGCCCCCACCGGATGCACGCTCACCCGGTACCGCCGCTTGTTCTTGTGCTCGAACTTCACCTGCCCGTCGATCACCGTAAACAGGGTGTCGTCCGAGGCACGGCGCACGTTCAGGCCCGGATGAAACTTGGTGCCGCGCTGCTTCACGAGAATGGTCCCCGCGGTCACGAATTCGCCGCCGAAGCGCTTCACGCCGAGATACTTGGGGCCCGAGTCGCGGCCGTTGCGGGAAGAACCGACACCCTTCTTATGAGCCATGGCTGCTCCACTCAGTCCTTGAGCTGGACGTCCGCGATTTTCACTTCCGTAAACGGCTGCCGGTGCCCCGCGTGACGCCGGTACCCGCTGCGACGCGCGAACCGGTAGATGTGGATCTTGTCGCCCTTGCCGTGGCGCACGATCTCGGCGGTCACCTTCGCGCCCTTCACGACGGGCTTGCCGGCGTGCACCTGCTTGCCGTCGCTCGCGAGCAGGACCTGGTCGAAGGTCACCTTGCTCCCCGGCTCGGCCGCGAGCAGCGGAACCTTGATCGTGACCCCGGGCTCGGCGCGGAACTGGGCGCCCCCGGTCGAGAAAATGGCGTAGGTCATCGGGCGCGAACTCTAACTGGGACTTCGGGTTCGGTCAAGGGTTGGCGGTGAGCGGTAAGCGGTGGCTCATCGGCGGCGACCGCTCACCGCTCACCGCTCACGCAACCGCATATTGTTCGGTGACGTCCCGGCCAGCGGGCTTGGCCATCATGCGGAACTCGTCGAGCCGCATCATCGGGTCGTCGCGCACCTCGAGCTCCAGGCCCGTCTGCTTCTCAAGCTGGCGCAAGAAGTTCGGCTCCTGTTCCACGAGGTACAGCGCCACGTCGGGATGCAGCCGCACGGCGAGCTGGCGCTCCTTGTGCTCCGCGCCAGCGCGCTTGAGCGAGCGCTCCATCCGCCGTACGACCACCTCCGGACGGAACACGCGTCCCGTGCCGTGGCAGGTCGGGCATTCGGCCGTCATCGAGTGCCACAATGACGGCCGCACCCGCTGGCGCGTCATTTCGATCAGCCCGAGCTCCGACACGGCGAACGCCTTAGTGCGGGCCCGATCGCGTCCCAAGTGGGCGCGCAGCTCCTGCAGCACCTTCTCCCGGTTTCCCCGGGATTCCATGTCGATGAAGTCCACGACGATGATGCCGCCGATGTCGCGCAGCCGCAGCTGACGCGCCACTTCACGCGCGGCTTCGACGTTGGTCTTCAGGATGGTGCTCTCCGGATCCTTTTTCCCGGTGTAGCGTCCCGTGTTCACGTCGATCGAGACGAGCGCCTCGGTCGGCTGGATGATGATGTAGCCCCCGGTCGGCAACTCGACGCGCGGCTTGAACAGGCTCCGGATCTCTGCCTCGATGTCGTACTCGTCGAACAGCGACGTCTCGGCCTCGAACAGCTTCACGCGGTTCAGCAGGTCGGGGTCGATCTGTTTGAGGTACTGCACGATCTCGTTGTGCAGGACCTTGGAATCGACCAGCAAGGAGTCGACCTTGTCCGAGAACAGATCGCGGATGATCCCGCGCGTGAGAGACGTCTCGCGTTGCAGCAACGCAGGCGCCCGCACGGAGCCCGATTTGCGCTTGATCTTCTTCCACAGGCCGTAGAGATGGTCGATCTCCCGCTTGCAGCTCCGCTCCGTCAGGTCTTCGGCGACCGTGCGGATGATCCAGCCGCCGGCGCCCGAGTCCTTGGGGACGAGCTTGGAGACCATGTCGCGCAGCTTGGCCCGCTGCTCGCGGTTCTCGATCTTGCGGGAGACGCCGACTTTGGAGGCGAACGGCATGTAGACGAGAAACCGCCCGGCCAGGGAGATCTGCGCGGTGACGCGCGGCCCCTTGGTCCCGATCGGCTCCTTGATGATCTGGACGATTCTGGTCTCGCCGCGCTTGAGCTCGTCGGCGATGTCCGGCACCCGGCGCCGGGGGGAGCGGCTGGCGCCGCTCCCTTCCCCGTTGCCGTTATCGTCGTCGTGCTCGGAGGGTTCCTCGTCCTCCTCCGCCTCGATCAGGTCGGAGGCGTGGAGAAAGGCGCTCTTATCCGCCCCGATGTTGACGAACGCGGCCTGTATCCCCGGGAGCACGGCTTCCACCGTGCCGAGGTAGATGTCGCCCACCATGCGGCGGGCGTCCGGACGATCCACCAGCAGCTCAACAAGGCGGTCGTCCTCCAGGATCGCGACGCGAGTCTCGCGCGCGTTCCCGCTGATGAGTATTTCCCGTTTCAAAGCATGTGCCCTCGACCCCGGTCGGCCAGCAGCCGTCCGGGATCCCACGATTAGTCCAGCAAGAACTCGTTCCGAGGAGATCGGCTGAAGATGGGCTGACTCGATTGGACGGGACGCCCGAACGCGGCGCGGGGGTGGCGCTACGGAGCCCGGACAGACCCGGAATCCAATACATGTTCTAAATCTAAGTGGGCTTGCGACTTACGTCAACTGCCCCGAGATTATGCAGGGAATGACCACTTCTCCGCTCCGCTCCATTGCCGGGGGGTTCCTCCTGACAGGCATGTTCACGAGCGCGGCGCCCGTCGCGGCGCAGACGCTCCAGTATCCGCCCGCTCGCAAGAGCGACGTGGTGGACGACTACCACGGCACAAAAGTCCCCGATCCCTACCGCTGGCTCGAGGATCCCGACGCCGCGGAGAGCCGCGCCTGGATCGAGGCCGAGAACCGTCTGACCAACGCCTACCTTGCGGCGATTCCCGCGCGCGTGGCCATTCGTGAGCGATTGACCACGCTGTGGAACTATCCGAAGTACGGTGCCCCGTTCCGGAAGGCGGGGCGCTACTTCTTCTTCAAGAACGACGGGTTGCAGAACCAGTCGGTGTTGTACCAGCAGGCCTCGCTCGCGGCCACGCCCGAGGCTCTGCTCGATCCGAACCTGCTCTCGGCGGACGGCACAGTGGCCGTCTCCACGGTGGCGGTTTCGGAGGACGGGCGGCTGCTCGCGTACGGCACGTCCGCGAGCGGATCGGACTGGGAAGAGTTCCGGGTCCGCGACGTCGCCACGGCGCGCGACCTGCCCGATCACCTCAAGTGGGTCAAGTTCTCCGGAGCGTCGTGGACCAAGGACGGCGCCGGCTTCTTTTACAGCCGGTACCCGGAGCCCGCCGACAAGGCCCTGACTGACGTCAACCGCTTCCAGCGGCTCTACTATCACCGGCTCGAGGCCGATCAGGCGCAGGACGTGCTCGTCTACGAGCGCCCCGATCAGCCCGACTGGGGGATGAACGCCGAGGTGACGAACGACGGTCGCTACGCGGTGCTGCAGGTGTGGCTCGGCACGGACCGGCGGAACCGGGTCTATTACCTCGACCTGCGAGACGCGAAGCACCCGCGCGTGACGGGCGACGTGGTGCGGCTGCTCGACGAGTTCGACGCCAGTTATGCGTTCGTGGGGAACGACGGGCCGCTGTTCTACTTCCTCACCGATCTCGACGCCCCGCGCAAACGCGTCATCGCGATCGACACCCGTCATCCCGAGCGGGCACGCTGGCGGGAGGTCCTGCCGCAGGGCCCGGACGTGCTGGAAGGCGTGCAGATCATCCATGAGAGGTTCGTGGCGCACTACATGCGGGATGCGTCCTCGAGGCTGCGCCTGTTCGCGCTCGACGGGCGCATGCTGAAGGACCTCGACCTTCCGACGCTGGGCTCGGTCGTCTCGATCAGCGGCGAGCGCAAGGACGGGGAGATGTTCTACGGCTTCACGTCGTTCCTGTATCCGACCACGATCTTTCGCTACGACTTCACGGCGGGCGTGACGAGCGTCTTCAAGGCGCCCGCCATCGACTTCGATCCGTCCGGGTACGAGACGAAGCAGGTATTCTACGCGAGCAAGGACGGCACCCGCGTCCCGATGTTCATCACGCACAAGAAGGGGCTCACGCTCGACGGCTCGAACGCGACGTACCTCTACGGGTATGGCGGTTTCAACATCAGCCTCACGCCGAGCTTTTCCGTCGCGATGCTGGCGTGGCTCGAGATGGGCGGCGTGTACGCCGTGCCCAACCTTCGGGGCGGCGGCGAGTACGGCGAGGAGTGGCATCAGGCGGGCATGCACGACCGCAAGCAGAACGTGTTCGACGACTTCATCGCCGCCGCGGAATATCTGATCGCGCAGCGGTACACGTCCACGCCCAAGCTGGCGATCGCCGGTGGGTCAAACGGCGGACTCCTCGTGGGGGCGGTGATGACCCAGCGGCCGGAGCTGTTCGGGGCGGCGCTCCCCGCCGTGGGTGTGATGGACATGTTGCGGTTTCACAAGTTCACGATCGGGTGGGCCTGGGTGACGGACTATGGCTCGGCGGACAGCGTGGCCCAGTTCCCCTATCTCTACAAGTACTCGCCGCTGCAGAACCTCCGGCCGGGGACGACGTACCCGGCGACCCTCGTCACCACCGCCGATCACGACGATCGCGTGGTGCCGGGGCATTCTTTCAAGTTCACGGCGGCGCTGCAGGCCGCGCAGGCGGGTCCCCAACCGGTGTTGATCGAGATCGAGACCAAGGCCGGGCACGGCGCCGGCAAACCGACCAGCAAGCTGATCGAGGAGCAGGCGGATCGGCTGGCGTTCCTGGTGAAAAACTTGGCGGTGGAGGGCGGCGGAGGGCGGTGAAGGGGGGTGGAGGTCTAGTCGACGAGATCGCCCAGCAGTTGCCTCGCGATCACGATGCGCTGGATCTCGCTCGTCCCTTCCCCAATCTCGCAGATCTTGGCGTCGCGCATCATCCGCTCGACTGGGTAGTCCGTCGTGTAGCCGTAGCCGCCGTGCAGCTGGACCGCCTTGGTGGTGGCGCGCATGGCGAGCTCCGATGCGTACAGCTTCGCCATGGCCGCTTCCCGTTTGAACGGATGGCCGTGCTGCTTGAGCCAGGCAGCGTGAAAGACCAGATGCTTGGCCGCTTCGATCTCGGTGGCCATATCGGCGAGCGCGAAGTGCACGCCCTGGAAGCTCGCGATCGGCTTGCCGAATTGTCGCCGCGTGGTGGTATACCGTAGGCACTCTTCGAGCGCGCCCTCGGCGATCCCGAGCGCCAGCGCGCCCAGACCGATCCGGCCCCCGTCGAGGGTGTGGAGGAACTGCCGGAAGCCGTTGTTCACGGGCCCGAGCACGTTCTCTTTCGGGACGATCGCGTCCTGGAAGACGAGCTCCCGGGTGTCCGACGCACGCCAACCGAGCTTGTCTTCCTTCTTCGCGGCCAGCACGCCGGGGCACTTCGGGAGCGATGCGTCGTGGCCCACACCGACGCGCTGCGCCTCCTCGAGATCGGTCGTGTCCTTCGTCACGATGAAGGCGGTGATGCCATGGGTCCGCTTGGCGGACGGATCGGTGCGGGCCGTCACGACGAAGATCTCGCCGACGCCGGCGTGCGTGATGAAGATCTTCGAGCCGTTCAGGATGTAGTGGTCACCCCGCTCCACCGCCACCGTGCTGGTCCCGCCGGCGTCCGACCCGGCCCCGGGCTCCGTCAGTCCGAACCCGCCCAGCACCTTGCCCGCGGCGAGGAATGGGACGTAGCGTCGCTGCTGCTCCGGCGTCCCGAAATCGACGATCGGCGACGTGCCCAAGGTGGTGTGGGCGCTGACCGTGATCGCGTGGCTCGCGTCGACCTTCGCGAGCTCGTGGATGACGATCATGTAGCAGAGGTAGTCCATGCCGGACCCGCCCAGCTCCTCCGGCCAGGGGATGCCGAACAACCCGAGGTCGGCCATCCGCCGCACGTTATCCCAGGGAAACCGGCTCTCGAGGTCGTATTGGCGCGCGGTCGGCTTCACCGCCTGCTGCGCGAAGTCGCGCACCATGTCGCGGACCTGGAGGTGATGATCGGTGAAGTAAAGGGTGTCGTGCATGGGAGAAATATAGCCGCAAGCCGCAAGCCGACAGTTGCAAGATGCGTTCTTGCGGCTTGCGTCTTTCGGCTTGTGGCTATCCTGTGGTCCCAAACCCCGCGGCGATGCAGTTGATGGACAACAACAAGGCCGCCAGCCCGTCCTGCGCCTGCTCCGGGGACGCCGCACGATAACGCTGCAGGAGCGCGATTTGCTGGCGGTTCACCTGATTGAGTGTGGGCAAACGGCTCGCGAGCCGCTGGCGGAATTGGGGGAACCGCTCGGCGAGCCCGGCGCAGCCCGTGATGCGGCGCACGACGTCCACCGTGCGATGGTACTCGTCCGTCACGAGCGAGAAGATCTCCTGGCGCAGCCACGGATCGGCGACCAGCTCGGCGTAGGCGCGGGCGAGTTCGAGATCGACGTAGGCGAGGGTTTTTTCCGCCTCGTCCAGGATCAAGCGAAACAGCCGAGAGTCGTTGAACATCCGCTTGAGGAGCGCCTCGCCTCGCCCGCCCCGGACCTCGAGGAACGTGCCGAGTCCCGTCCCGACGCCGTACCAGCCGGGGATGAAATGGCGATTCTGCGTCCACGCGAACACCCACGGGATCGCGCGCAGGTCGGCGAGCGTCCGGACGCCGGTCCGACGCGCGGGACGGGAGCCGATGTTCAGGAGTGCGATCTCCTCGACGGGGCTCGCCGCTTGGAAGTAGGTCAGCAGATGGGGGTGCCCGGCCAGCCGGTGGTAGGCGGCGTGCGCGGCGCCGGACAGCGCTTCCATCGCTTCGTCGAACTCGGCAGTGGGCACGAGCGCCTGCTCGCGCTCGGACTTGAGCGAATGCTCGAGCACACTCGCCGCGAGCAGCTCCGTCTGGTAGGCCGCAGTGCCGCGGTTGGCGTACTTGAACGACACCACCTCCCCTTGCTCGGTGAGCCGCAGCCGGCCCTGGATCGAGCCGGCGGGCTGGGCGGCGATCGCGCGGCCCGTGGGCGCGCCCCCGCGGCTGACGGAGCCGCCGCGGCCGTGGAAGAAGGCGATGGGCACCCCGCATTCCCGACCGAGACGGGTGAGGCGCAGCTGGGTCTTGGCCAGCTCCCAGTTGGACGAGAGGAACCCGCCGTCCTTGTTCGAATCGGAGTACCCGATCATCACTTCGAACACACCGCCTTGCGCGCGTACGCTGCGGCGGACCAGGGGCACCTGGAGCAGCTCGCGGACGATCTCGGGCGCGCGTCGCAGGTCGTCGATGGACTCGAACAGCGGCACGATGGGCACGGTGCAGCTCTCGATCCCGGCGGCATCGGCGAACAGCCCGGCTTCCTTGGCGAGGAGGTACACGCCCAGGATGTCGGCCGAGTCGTGCGTCATGCTGAGGATGAAGCTGCCGATCGCCTCGCGGTCGAGCCGGTCCCGCATCTCCCGGATCATCCCGAACAGACCGATGGTCTCCGCGGCGTCGGGCGGTGGGTCGGGCCGGTCGTGGCGCAGGGGGCGACCGAGCTCCCCCTGCAGCCAGGTGCGCCAGTCGAGCGAGGCCGGCGCGGGTGGCTCGCCGCGGTTGCGGGTCCGCCACAGCGCCGCGAGGGCCGCGTTCAGACGCGGCGAGTTGTCTCGGATGTCGAGCCGGAACGTGCTGAAGCGGAACGCCTCTACTTCCCGGCGAACCGGCCGCACCAGAAGCTCGGCGGCGCGGCCGCAGTGCGCCGTACCGAGCCCGGTCTCGAGGGTGCGCAGGTCGGCGATCAACTCGTCCGCGGTTCCGTAGCTCGCCGTCTCGGGCGAGGCCTCACCGTGCTCCGCCGCGCCCAGCGCACGGTCGAGCCGCCGTAGCACACACGTCACGTACTGCCGGAACACCTCGCCTGGGTTGCGTTGCCGGATCTGATCGGCGTCTGGGCAGGCCGCGAGCTGGCGGGCGACGGCCTCCCGAAACTCGGGCGCGATCGCGGCGACACGCTCCGTGACGCTCAAGGCGCGCAGCAGCTCGGCGACCCGTTGGCGATAGCGGTGCAGACACGCGACCCGGTTGTCGAACAGGCTGCGCCGCGTGACGTCGGTCGTGACGAACGGATTGCCGTCCCGATCGCCACCGATCCACGAGCCGAACTGGAAGAACGGCGGCACCGCGAACCGCTCGGCCGGGTACGCCTGCCGCAATGCGCGCTCGAGCTTCTCCACCAGCTCGGGGACGACGTCGAACAGGTTCTCGTGAACGAAGTACAGCCCCCAGGCGAGCTCCTGCGCGACGGTGGGCTTCTCGAGCCGCAGCTCGCCGGTGAGCCACAACAGCTCGATCTCGGTCCGCAGGTTCTCGACCAGCGCGCTACGCTCGCGTGGGGTCCAGCGCGGGGCCTCGAGGTCCACCAGCCGGTGGTAGATGCGGCGGTGTTTTTCGAGCACCGTCACGCGCTTCGCCTCTGTCGGATGCGCGGTGATAACCGGGCGCACCCGGAGATTGGCGACGATGGTGCGCAACTCGTCTGCGGGGACGCCGCCGCGGGCGGCGGCGGAGACCACCTGCGCGAACGTGCCCCGCAGCTGCTCGTACCCTCGCTCCACCTCGCTCTGGCGTCGCTGGCGCATCGCGGCGTTCTGCTCGGCGATGGACAGGAGCTGGAACCACATCCCCTGCGCCTGGATGGCGCGGGCGACCAGCTCGGGCGGCGCGTCGGGACCGAGCGGCTGGCCCTCGAGCACGCGCTCGATCTCCGGGTGATGCGCCCGGATCACATGGAGAAAACAGTCGTACAGAAGGCCCGCCGTGCGCTCGAGGTACTCGGCGGGATCGGCGAGCGTGAGCGCTTCGTGACTCACACCACCCGGTCGCGCGGCGGCGCGCCCGCGAAGAACGCCTTGAGGTTCTCCAGCGCGCGGAGGCCCATCGCGACGCGCGTCTCCTGCGTGGCGCTGCCGAGGTGAGGCAGCAGCACGACGTTCTCCATCGCCACCAGCTCGGGGCTCACCGCGGGCTCGCGCTCGAACACGTCGAGGCCCGCTCCGGCGATCGTCTTCTGCGCCAGCGCGGCGACGAGTGCGGCTTCGTCCACGATGTCGCCCCGGGCGTTGTTGATCAGGAATGCGCCGCGTTTCATCAGGGCGAGCCGTCGAGCATCGATCAGGTGACGCGTTTCGGGAGTCGCCGGGGAGTGCAGCGAGACGAAGTCCGCCTCGCGCAGAACGGCGTCCACGTCGCCCCTCGGCTCCGCGCCCAGCTCGGCCACGACGGCGGCGGGCGGCGGGTAGGGGTCGTGGAAGATCACCCGCATGCCGAAGCCATGGTGGGCGCGGTGGGCCACCGCCCGGCCGATCCGCCCCAGCCCGATCAGCCCGAGCGTCTTGCCGCTCACCCGGGTCCCGAGCATGTGGGTGGGCCGCCACCCGGTCCACGCGCCCGCACGGACGTGGCGCTCCCCTTCCCCGGCCCGGCGCGCCACCATGAGCATGAGCATCACGGCGTCGTCCGCGGTGTCGTCCGTGAGCACGTCGGGCGTGTTGGTCACCATCAGCCCGCGCGCCTTGGCGGCGGCCGCGTCGATGTGGTTGAAGCCGACGCCGTAGTTGGCGATGACCCGGACCCGCAGCGGCTCGACGGCGAGCACCTGCGCGGTGAGCCGGTCGGTGACCGTGGGGAGGAGCCCGTCCCCGCTCCGCAGGGCGTCCGCGAGCTCCGCCGCGCTGAAGGGATGATCGTCCGCGTTCACGCGGGCGTCGAACTCCCCCTGCAGCTGCTCCTCCACCGGCGCGGGCAGCCGACGGGTGACGACCACCACCGGGCGGCCGGACCGCGTCGCACTCACCGTGGGACCATCACCGGCCGCGACGGCTGCTGGGCGAGCGCCCGGGCCACCGTGGCACCGAGCTCGGCGGGGCTGGGTGCCACGATGAGCCCGGCCGACCGCATGATCTCCGCCTTTTCCGCAGCCGTGTCCCCGAAGGCCGAGATGATCGCTCCGGCGTGCCCCATGCGGCGGCCCTTGGGCGCGGTGAGCCCCGCGACGTAGCCGATGACCGGCTTCGTCATCTGCTCCTTCACGAACAGCGCCCCATCCGCTTCCTGGGGACCCCCGATCTCCCCGATCATCATCACCGCCTGGGTCTCGGGGTCCTGCTCGAACAGCGCGAGGATGTCCACGAACGAGCTGCCGTTGATGGGATCGCCGCCGATGCCGACGCTGGTCGTAATGCCGACGCCGAGCGCCTGCATCTGCGCCGCCGCCTCGTAGCCGAGTGTGCCAGAGCGGGTGACCACCCCGACCGACCCGCGCGCGTAGATGTGTCCCGGCATGATGCCCATCATGGCCCGGCCCGCGCTGATGAGACCCGCACAATTGGGGCCGATCAGCGTGGTGCGCCGCTCCTTGGCGTAGCGCCAGAGATACCGTTTCACGCGGATCATGTCCTGCGCGGGTACGCCGTCGGTGATCGTCACGACCAGGCGGACGCCGGCATCGGCCGCCTCCATGATCGCGTCGGCGCAGAACGGCGCCGGGACGAGGATGAGGCTCGCGACCGCGCCCGTATTGGCCACGGCTTCTTTCGCGGTGTTGAAGACCGGCCGTCCCAGGTGCGTGGCGCCGCCCTTTCCCGGTGTCACGCCGCCCACGACGTTGGTGCCGTAGGCGATCATCTCCTTGGAGTGGAACGTGCCCTTGTCGCCGGTGAAGCCTTGGACGATGACCCTGGTTTTCTCGTCGAGCAGGATGCTCATGCGGCCACGCCCGCGGCGCGGGCTGCGACCACGCGTTCGGCGGCCTCGGAGAGCGTGTCGGCCGTGAGAATCCGCAGGCCGCTCTCCTTGAGGATGCGGCGGCCCTCCTCCACGTTGGTTCCCGCCAGGCGCACCACCAGGGGTACCGGGACCTGGACCTCCCGCACGGCCTGGACCACGCCTTGCGCGACCCAATCGCAGCGGTTGATGCCGGCGAACACGTTCACGAGGATGGCCCGCACCTTCCGGTCGGACAGCACCAGACGGAAGGCGGCCGCCACGCGGTCGGGGCTCGCGCCGCCCCCGATGTCGAGGAAGTTCGCGGGCTCGCCGCCGGCATGCTGGATCATGTCCATGGTGGCCATGGCGAGTCCGGCGCCGTTGATGATGCACCCGATGTCCCCGTCGAGGGCGACGTAGTTGAGGCCATGCTCCGCCGCCTCCGCCTCGCGCGGATCCTCCTGCGCGTAGTCGCGCAGCTCGGCCACGTTGGGCCGTCGGAACATCGCGTTGTCGTCGAAGCTCATCTTCACGTCGAGGGCGAGCACCCGCCCGTCCGTCGTGACGACGAGCGGGTTGATTTCGACCATCGTGGCGTCCAGCTCGCGGAAGGCACGATAGGCGCCGAGGATGGCGGTCACGGCCTGGCCCACCTGCCCCGGCGCGAGGCCCAGCCCGAACGCCAGCTCGCGCGCCTGGAACGCCTGCATGCCAACGGCGGGCTCCACTTCCTCGCGCAGGATCGCCGCCGGCTCCCGCTGCGCGATCTCCTCGATCTCCATGCCGCCGTGCGGGTGCGCCACGACCACGATGCGCTCGCGTTTGCGATCGAGCACGAGCCCGACGTACAGCTCCCGGTCGATCGGCAGCGCCTGCTCGACCAGCAGGCGATGCACGGGCAGGCCTTCGGCCCCGGTCTGGGCCGTTACCAGCGTCTTGCCGAGCAGCTCCTTCGCGGCCTGACGGACGTCCGCGTCGGTCGGACACAGCCTGACGCCGCCCGCCTTGCCACGGGCCCCGGAATGGATCTGGGCCTTCACGACCCAGCGGGTGCCGCCGATCTCGCTCGTGCGATAGACGGCCTGTTCGGCGCTGTAGGCGACGCCCCCTTTCGGCACGGGGACGCCGAAGGCGGTGAGCAGCTCCTTCGCCTGGTACTCGTGGATGTCCACGGCTAGCCCCGCGTCGCGGCCATGGGAGGGGGAGGACCGGTCCGGCGGCCGGCAATGGCGGCCGCGATCTGGACGATGTTCTGGGCCATACGCGCGGACGCGGCGTCGATCATGCGACCATCGAGCTGGGCGGCGCCGCGGCCGACCCGCGCTGCCTCGTCGAGGGCGAGCAGGATCCGGCCTGCACGCTCCACCTCGGCTGGAGGCGGGGTGAACACGTCGTTGGCGAGCGGTACTTGCGACGGATGAATGGCCCACTTGCCCTCGTAGCCGAGCGCGGCGGCGCGGCGCGCCGCTGCGCGATAGCCATCCGGGTCCTTGAAATCGCCGTACGGGCCGTCGATCGCGCGCAGGCCGTAGGCACGGCATGCGGTCACCATGCGCGCCAGCGCGCCGTGCCATTGGTCCCCGGGATAGTCGGGATTGAGGCCGCCGATGCTGACGGTCCGGGCGCGCAGACTCGCGGCGAAGTCGGCGACGCCGAAGTGCATCGCCTCGAGGCGGCGGCTCGCCTGCGCGATGGCTTCGACGTTGGCCATGCCGAGGGCCGTCTCGATCAGCACCTCGATGCCGATGCGCTGCGGGATACGGCGAGCGGCTTCGATCTGGGTGAGCAGGGCGTCCACGAGGTAGACATCCGCCGGGACGCCGACTTTCGGCACCAACACGACGTCCAGCTTGTGCCCGGCTTGCTCGACCACGTCGACGACGTCCCGATACATGTATTGCGTATCGATGCCGTTGACGCGCACCGACACCGTCTTGCCGCGACTCTTCCAGTCGTGTTCGAGCAGCCCGGCCACCACGTGCTTCCGCGCTTGCTCCTTGTCGGCGGGCGCGACGGCATCCTCGAGATCGAGGAACACGTAGTCCGCCTCGCCGTCGAGCGCTTTCTGGAACAGGGCCGGCTGTGAGCCGGGGACGGCCAGCTCGCTGCGCTGCAAGCGGGCCTGCGCCGGCTCGTACCGGGTGAGGCTCATGCCCTCACGGCGGCCCGGGGCGACGGTTTCCCGCCGGGCGATTGTTGCGCATCGGCCGATGGCGGCGCGGCGGGGCGCGCCGGGAGCGGGGCGGCGGTGCCGCGATAGTACTCGGCGGCGGCCGCGACCCCGGCCCCTGGCACGACCAGGATGCCGACGTCACGCATCGCCATTTCCGCGCCGGCGATCGCGCCGAGCAGCATGAGCTCGTTCAGGTCACCCAGGTGCCCGATCCGGAACAGCTTCCCCGCCATCCGGGCGAGGCCGGCCCCGAGCGCCAGATTGTAGCGCCGGAACGCCACGTCGATCACGTCGGCGCCATTCGTGCCCTCGGGCACCATGATCGCGCTCACCGTGTCCGAGTACCACTGCGGAGCCTTCGCGCACAACTTGAGCCCCCACGCCCGGACGGCGGCGCGCACGCCGTCCGCGAGCCGGTGATGGCGCGCGAAAATGGCGTCGAGTCCCTGCTCGCCCAGGATGGCGAGCGACTCGCGCAGGCCGTACAGCATCGGGATGGAGGGTGTGTACGGGAAGTATCCCGTCGCGTTCGCCCGGATCTGGTCCCCGAAGTCGAAGAACACGCGCGGGCACTTGGCGCGCTCGCGCGCGGCCAGCGCCTTGGGGCTGGCGCACACGATGCCCAGACCGGCGGGTAACATCAGACCCTTCTGCGACCCGGTGATCGCCAGGTCCACCTTCCACTCGTCCATCCGAAAGTCGATCGACCCGATCGAGCTGACCCCGTCCACGTACAGCAGGGCGGGATGCTGCGCCGCGTCCATCGCGCCGCGGACGGCCCCGACGTCGCTCGTTACGCCCGTGGCGGTCTCGTTGTGAACGATGAGGACGCCTTTGATCTCGTGCGGCTTGTCCTGCGACAGGATCTCCCCGATGCGGTCGGCCGGCGCGCCCTCGCCCCACTCGACATCGATGATGTCCACGCGCAGGCCGTGACGCTGCGCGAGGTCGATCCAGAGGTGGCTGAATTGTCCGTAGCGCGGCGCGATGAGGCGGTCGCCCGGCGACAGCGTGTTCACCAGGGCCGCTTCCCACCCGCCGGTTCCGGTCGCCGAGAAGATGAACGCCTGCCCCGTCGCCGTCTTGAACACCTGCTTGAGATCCTGGAACAGTCCGGCGGCGAGCTCGGGGAAGGCGGACGAGCGATGATCCTCCATCGCGCGATCCATGGCACGCAGGATCCGCTCGGGCACATTCGTTGGGCCGGGGACGAACAGGAAGTTGCGGCCGGGCATACGCCACGTCCTCGAGAAGAGGGGAATAAAGAAAGCGAGAACCGCCGGCTCTCGCTTAAGTTACTCGGGCTAAGCTATTCGGCGACCCCCGCAGGGCAACCACACCGACGGGTAGGGCGGGCCCCGCCTAAGGTGACGGGCGACGGCCTCCTGGGCCGCACACATCGCAGCCGGAACAGGCGGCGCCGCGTTCCCCGAAATACGCGAGCAACATGCGCCGGCGGCACACCCGCGTTTCCACGTAAGACCGCAGGGCCGTAGCGGCGGCAGTCCACTCGACATCGGACGGCCGCCACACGATCACACACTCGGAACGGCGGCCATCTCGGCCCGCCCGCCCCGCTTCCTGATAATAGGCTTCGAGGGACCGCGGCGGCCCCCAATGGAGCACGCGCCGCACGTCGGGCTTGTCGATGCCCATGCCGAACGCGCTCGTCGCCACCACGACCGGCGCCCGGTCGCCGAGAAACGCGCGCAGCACGCGGCGCCGCGTTAGCGGCCTGAGCCCGGCGTGATAGGGAGCCGCCTCCACCCCCAGGCGCAACAGTGCCCGCGTCACGAGCTCGGTCAGTCGCCGAGTCGGCGTGTACACGATGATCGATCCCGCGGCGCCGCGGATCAGCTCCCGCACGCGGGCGAACCGTTCGCGGTCGTCCCGCACCCGCTCGACGCGAAACTGGAGATTCGGCCGGTCGAACGAGGTGACGACGATGTCCGCCCGCGGGATCCTGAGGACCTGCACGATCTCGTCGCGAGTCGCCAGGGTGGCGCTTCCCGTGAGCGCGATGGTCGCCGGATCGCCCAGCCGGTAGCGGTACTCGCCGAGGCGGCGATACACGGGACGGAATTCGTTGCCCCACTCGACGATGCAGTGAGCTTCGTCCACCGCCAGGAGCGACACGGCGCGCTCGACCCGCGTGAGGTGCCGCACCAGCGCGCGCAACCCCTCCGGCGCACAGTAGAGCAGCGTGAGGCGTCCAGCAAGGGTGGCGTCGAGAATCCGGCGACGTGCGTCCGCCCCCAGCAAACTGTTCAGATAGGCCGCCGCGATCCCCCGTCGTCGCAGCGCTCCCACCTGGTCCTGCATCAGGGAGATCAACGGGGAGACGACGAGTGTCAAACCGCCCGCCATGAGGGCGGGCAGCTGGTAGCACAACGACTTGCCTGCGCCGGTGGGCAGCACCGCCAGGACGTGGCGACCCGCGAGCAGGGGCCCGAGCACCTTGAGCTGGTGGATACGGAACGCGGGATGCTCGAACCGCTCCCTCAGGATGGTTCGGGCGCGCGCGAGTCCGCCGGGAAAGGCGGTCATGGCGGATAAGGAAAGGGCCCCGGCGGATTCACCGGGGCCCAAACCGCGCGCTGCGGAGCCGAATTACGCGAGAGGGCCGATCAGGGACGACCGACGGGCGTTCACGCCCGCTCCTGCCAGTCCACGGTATAGCTGTTGCCGCACTCGTGGCACTTCACGTCCTTGGGCTGTCCCCCCACGTGCTGACGTTTGTGGCAGCCGGGGCATACGAGATGGGGCTCGTGCACCACGCTCCAGGCCTTCGGCCGCTCCTGGCGGATCTCCACGTTGTCCTTGGGGACGCGGACCTCGACTCGGTGCACGTCCAGCACGACCCAGGGCTGGCCCGGCTGTTCGACGATCCGGTACCAAGCGCCACGCCGCAGACCTTCCTTTTCCGCGCGCTCGCCGCGGCTGCGTGCCCATCCCATGTCGGCCATTCGGCTCTACTCCTGTTCCTCGACTGTCCGCTCCCGCACGAGCACGAGGATTGCCGCCTGCGGGACGACGAGATACTTCGTCGACTCGAACGTGATCTCCACCGCCGCCTTCCGGAAGAACAGGGCGTAATCGCCGGCCCGCGCCTGCATCGGCAGGTACTTCACGTCGGGCCCGTGAATCTTCCACGGCTCGTCGTCCATGCTCACGGGCTCGGTGGTGGGTGTGCCTGGTCCCGTGGCGACGACGCGCCCCCCCTGCACCTGACGCGTCTCGAGCGCCGTGGGCGGCAGGTACAGGCCCACGTTGGTGCGCTCCTCCCCCTCTTCGGGCGTGATCAGCACCCGATCCCCCACCACGAGGAGGCGCTTGGGAGACTCGTCCGGCATGGGCCTCAGTATACTACTTCCCGGCCTGGAGGGGCGAGATTGGGCCGGGCCGTGGGGGGATGGTGATGTGGATCACGCGCACCGCTTGACAGGGGCGGGCGCCGTACTATTAATGCGCGCCGGTCGCAGACGCTCTCGAGGCCGCCACTCCCCCGTTCCCTTCGGAAGGGACCAAAAAGACATGCAAAGCCCGCTAGGCACCGTCCAGACTGAGCAGTGGAGCTGGATCCTCCAGACCGTTTGGGGTTGGGTCTGGGGCGGCCTGTCCTGGATCCTCGACTGGCAGGTGCAGGTGTTCCGGGTGGCGGCGACCGGGAACACGTTTTGGGAGGCGTTCGGCAAAGCCCTGCTGCTGTTCTTCCCGGCGATGGTGCTCGTCGCGGGCGTCTGGGGCACGATGGTCTCGCTCTACACCATTCCGTTCCGTTCCGGTCGCGGACGTTTTCTGGCCGCGCTGCTCATGTCCTGGTGGGACGCGGTCCGCATGGCGTGGTTTTATTGGTTCGGTCTGGCGCGCTTCCTCTTGGTGTTCGTCGGCTGGATCTGGGGTCTGCTCCGGCTTGGCGTCGGGCTGTTGTGGAGAACCCTGAAGAATATGGTCACGTCGCCCTTCGCTATGCTCGATTCCAGCTCGCGCCAGCCGGGGGTGCCGTGGATCGCGTTTGTCCTGCTCCTGTTCTGGTCCGCCATCGAGGCCACGATCTTCACCTTCACGCTGCGTCCCACGATGAGCGAGCTGCTCGCCGACCTCACGGGCTACCAGGTGAATGCCCTCGCCCTCGTGGTAATCCTCTGGTTCTTTTTGTTCATCATCATCGGCGGCAGCTTCGCGTGCATCCAGGTGTTGAACGATGCGATCAAGACGCGGGCGATCGGGCAGATCGTCTCGATGGTGCTGGTCGAGATCACGGTCGCCCTGTTCGAGGTGCTGTTCCTGTACCGCGAGCTGATCGACGCCATCACGCCGTGGCTGGCCCAGCAGGGGATCCAGTTGGGGGTGGTCGGGACGCTGGGATTGGCGCTGCTGGGGTGGACGGGCGTCCGCGGCATGACGTGGTTCCTGTTCGGTCGGTTCGGCACACCAGCGCTGCTCGCCATTCTCGGCCGGAAGGCGATGGAAGGCCTGGGCGCCGTGCGGGCGGCCGCGACCGCGGACGTGGAGTTCTGGCGGGGGCCGATCAACGCGCTCAAGGCCGAGCACGAGTGGTTCAAGAAAGAGGCGCAGCACCTCATGGAGCTGCTCACGCTACCGGTGCTCCAGCTGGTCGCCGCCGGATTCAACTTCGGCACGGTGGTCATCATGGGCAAGGCGCACTTTGCCCTGCCCTTCCGATCACTGGATCAAGTGCTCCACAGTACGCCGATCTTCTCGACCGGCAAGACCCACACGGTCGAGGGAGGTGCGTCATGAGGCGTCGCGTCGCGGCACTGGTTCTCGCGCTCGGCGTCATCGCGTGCTCGCCGTCGGAAAAGGCCACGACGCCCCGGTCGACGCTCGTGATCGGCCTGGACGTCAGCGGCTCGTTCCGCCGCAACCCCAGCTTCAACGGGGCGATCGAGTTCGCGGCGCTGTACATCTACGGCCACTTGAACGGCGTCGGCGGGCTGCAGACGAACACGGCGATCTTCGTCGGGGAGCTGGGCGGCGAGCGTCCCGGCCAGGCGAAGGTGTTCCACCCGATCCAGGATCTCTCCGGCAAGTCGCCCACGCAGATCGCGGCGGACCTGCGGGCGTGGTTCCCCCAAGAAGACCCGATCACCGACTTCAACGCGTTCTTCCAGCGCGCCTCCTTGCACGTGAGGCGTAACAACCTGGTCCTATCGCCGCTCAACGTCGTGCTGTTCTCCGACGGCGAGCCGGACTTCCCGGGCGCGGGCCGCATATCCCTCGACGACCGCTACAAGCGCGTGGACTTGAGCGCGCTCGAATTCCTGTCGCGCAATGTGACCGTGCGCTTGTTGTACGCCGACCCGCCCATCGCCCAGTTGTGGGAGCGCCGCGTCCCGCGCAAGCGCGTGCGCCTCTGGACCCAGGACTCGGAGGTCATGAAGGGGTGGCGGCGCCACATGGTGGATGGCGCGCCGATGGAGCGACAGGATTCGCTCTGGTCCTGGGTGCAGAACGTGGTGGACGTGCGGGTGAAACGGGAGCGGGTGCTTTGAAATGTGAGCGGTGAGCGGTGAGCGGTGAGCGGTACCTACTATCAACACCGCTCACCGCTCACTGCTCACGCTTTAGCAGTATCTGTCAAACGCTGCCGCCAGGTCGGCCGCGATGTCTTGGGCCGGCCGTCCCTCGATATTCTTCCGTTCGAGCATGAATACCAGCGCGCCGTCCTTGAAGAGCGCCATTTGGGGCGATGAGGGCGGGTAGCCCGTGAAATAGCCGCGGGCGCGCTCGGTCGCGTCACCGTCCTGCCCCGCGAAGACCGTGAGCAGGCGTTTGGGCCGCCGCGCGTGCTGGAGCGCGAGCGCGGCGGCGGGCCGCGCGTTCCGGGCCGCGCAGCCGCATACCGAGTTCACGACCACCAGCGCCGTGTCTTTCGTCTTCCCGAGCACCCCGTCGACCTCTGCGGGCGTACGGAGCTCCTGGAACCCGATGCGGGTCAGCTCCTCGCGCATGGGCTGGACGAGGCGGGGGTCGTACAGGGGAACGTTCAAGCCGGCCATTGATTCCTCGCGTGGAATGAGGCTTCGTTTGAATCATAACACCCCTTTTGTCCTGGAGCGTCGAGGGTGCGGGTGCTGATCGTCGAAGACGACCCTGAGCTGGCGGGCCTGCTGCACGACGGCCTGCGCGCGCAGCGCATCGACCCGACGCTGGCCGCGACGTTCGCTGAGGGACGGGACCGTGCCCAGGGGGGCTCGTTCGACGTGATCATCCTGGACGTGCGCCTGCCCGGCGGCACGGGCTTCGATCTCTGTGGGGCGCTACGGCGCGGGGGCGTCACGACGCCGGTCCTCATGTTGACGGCCCTCGATGGCGTCGACGACCGAGTACGCGGGCTCGAGGTCGGGGCGGACGACTATCTCACCAAACCCTTCGCGTTCCGGGAGCTCCTGGCGCGCCTCAAGGCTCTGACGCGTCGCCGGCCCGCCCTGGTCCCGGCCCGCTACCGGATCGCCGACCTCGACGTCGATCTCGGCGCGCGCGCGGTGCATCGTGGCGGTCGGCCGATCACCCTGAGCGTGAAGGAGTTCGCCTTGCTCGAGCTGTTTGTCCTGCACCAGGGACGCGTGCTCGACCGCTCCACCATCACCGCGCACGTGTGGGACGACAACCACGATCCCTTCGCCAACGTGCTCGAGGTGCTCGTGCGCCGCTTGCGTCGCAAGATCGACGACGGATTCGAGCCGAAGTTGATCACGACGCTGCGGGGCGCGGGCTACCGGTTCGGCCGATGAGGTCCCCGTGATGCAGCCGCTCTCCCGCCTGCGGCTGCAGCTGACGGCGTGGTACGCCGCTGTGTTCACCCTGGTCCTCGCGCTGCTGGGCGCCGGCCTCTTCCTCACGATCCGCCACCAGATGTCTCGGCACGTCGACAAGTCGCTGCGCGCCGCTGCAGCGGCGCTCGAGCAGGCAGCGCGCATCCGCGAGACGGAGCGCGACAGCGCTCGTGGTGCCGTGGTCGATGCGGTCGACGAGCTGCACATCCCCGATCGGTCGCTCTACTTGGTCGATGAGAACGAGCGACCGATCAAGCCGGCGGAGGCGCCCGGCTGGGTCCTGGAGGCGACCCACAAGGCGGTGCGGTCCAAACACGGGTACGGCAGCCTGGAGGCTCCGGACGGCCGGGAGCTCCGGATCTACGCGGGGCGATTCACGGGGACGACCGGCACACCGTACATCGCCGCGGTCGTCGCCGATCGCATGGAGCTCGAGGACGAGTACACCTCGTTGATCGAGACGTTCGCGGCTGCGGCGCTCGCCGCCCTACTCCTGGTCGCGGGAGGAGGCTACTTGCTGATCCGTAAGTCCACGGCTCCCGTGGAGCGTTCGATGGACCAGATGCGCCGCTTCATGGCGGACGCCGCGCACGAGCTTCGCACGCCGATCACGATTCTCCGCACGCGGGCCGAGGTCGCGCTCGGACAGGGCCGGGACGTGGTGCGGGATGGGGCCACGTTTCGCGACATGGAGCGCGAGACGGCCCGCCTCGGCGAGATCGTCGGGGATCTTTTGACGCTCGCCCGGGCAGACGCGGGCGAGCGGCCGGTGGGACGGATGCCCCTGTACTTGGACGACGTCGCCGCGGAGGCGGTGGACGCCGTCCGGCCGCTCGCCGAGCAGAAAAGCGTCCAGCTGGAGGTCGGCGCGTTCGACGAGGCCCGGATCGCGGGGGATCCCGCGCTCGTGCGTCAACTGCTGCTGATCGTGCTCGATAACGCCGTCAAATTCACGGGGACGGGCGGTCACGTGCGTCTCGACGTCGCGGCCGACAACGGACGGGCGACCGCCGTCGTGGCGGACACGGGAGTCGGCATCCCGCCCGAGCAGCTCCCCCACGTGTTCGAGCGCTTCTACCGCGGGGACCCGGCCCGCCGCGAGGCAGATGGAGCGGGGCTGGGCCTCGCGATCGCGCGCTGGATCGCCGACACGCACAACGCCCGGATCGATATCAGCTCCACGCCGGGGACCGGCACGCGGGTCACGGTCAGCTTCCCGGTGGTGCCGGAGCTTCCCGGTGGTGCCATGACGGAGGGGCGCTCGCCAATGCGCGGGTGAACCGCGACTCGGCACTTGCCAGTCCATTGACGAGCGGTGCCGCTTCAGCGGCAACCGCCGGACCGCGGCTTCACCCGCGCCTTGAGGTCGACGTCGGCACTGTATAGCTGCGTCCCCGGATCGCGATGAGCAGTGTGGGGACGGCGAACAAGGTGATCGGTGTGGAGAGCGCCAGTCCGCCGATCACGGCGAGCGCGAGAGGACGCTGCAGGTCGCTTCCCGGGCCGATGCCGAGCGCGAGTGGCAGGAGCCCGAACAGGGTGCAGAGGGTGGTCATGAGAATCGGGCGGAGCCGCACCCGCGCCGCCTCGCGGAGGGCGGTCTCGAGCGTCGCGCCGTCGGCCCGCATTCTGAGCTTGGTGAAGTCGAGCAGGATGATGCCGTTCTTGACGATCAGCCCGACGAGCAGGATCAAGCCCATGAACGATGAAACGTTGAGAACCGTGCCCGTCGCGAACAGCAGGGACAGCGCGCCGACGAACGACACGGGGGCCACGAGCAGTACGACCAGCGGCTCGGCGAACGACTCGAACTGCACGACCATCACCGCGCACACGCTCACCGCGGCGAGCCCGAGCACCAGGAGGAGCGCCCGGAACGCCTCCTGCTGGCCGGCGTACTGGCCCCCGAGTGCGACGCGCACGCCCGCGGGCGGCGGCTGGGCGCCGAGTGCGCGGCGCACGTCTCCCATCACGCCGCCCAGCGACCGTCCGCTCACGTCCGCCGTCATGGTGATCATCTGCTGCTGATTCTCGCGATCGAGGGCGAGCCGGGATTCGGCGGGCTCGAAGCTGGCGAGACTGCCCAGGGGGGTCGGCTGGCCGCCGCGCGCCGCCAGGATCGGTAACGCACGGAGTCGCAGCGGGTCGAACCGGACCGAGTCGGGCGCCCGAACTCGCACGGCTACGGGTCGGTCTTCCACGCGGATCTCGCCGGCGTCGACGCCGAGGAGGGCCGCGCCCACCGCGCTCCCCAGGTCCACGGGGGCCATGCCAAAGCGCTCGGCCTCTGCCTGGTTGACGCGCATCAAGAGCTCCGCCGTCGGCTCGCTCACGCCGTCGTAGAGATCCTCCATCCCGTCGATCTTCTCGAGCGCCGGCGCGAGCCGCCGCGCGTATGCCTCGAGCGTGTCGAGCGGCTCGCCGTACAGCTTGATCTCGACCGGCCGCGCCGCGCCTGCGAGGTCGTTGATCACATCCGCCAGGATCTGCATGAACTCGATGTGGAGGCGCGGCACCGCGGCCTGAATCTTCCCCCGCACGTCGTCGATCACACCGAATACGTCGCGCGAGCGTCGGCCGCGGGGCGAAAGGCGTACGACGATATCGCCCCGGTTCTGCGCCGTCGCGAACATGCCGAGCTCGGCCCCGGTGCGGCGCGACGTCCCCGAGACCTCGGGCATGGCCGCGAGGATGCGCTCGGCGATCCCGAGCTGGCGGTTCGTCTCGGCGAGCGCCGTGCCGCCGGGGGTCCAGTAGTCGAGAATGAAGGCCCGCTCGTCGATCTCGGGGAGGAACCCCGTGCCCACCACGCGCCACAGGCCGAGGCCCGCGACGACGAGCAGCCCCGCGGCGAGCGCGATACGTCGGGCATGGTGCAGGGCCGCGTCGAGCGCCCGCTCGTAGCGGGGCACGAGCGCGTCCAGCGCGTGCTCCAGACGCCCCAGGGGGCGCCAGCGCGGGACCGTCGTCGCGACCTCGTGCACCGTGACGAACTGCTCGGCCAGGAGGGGGATGAGTGTCAGCGCCAGGGCGAGCGAGACGAGCACCGCCACCGTGAGGGTCGTCGCGAGCGCGGCGAAGAACTGCCCGACCACCCCCTCCAACAGTCCGAGCGGAAGGAACACCACCACCGTGGTGACGGTGGACGTCGTGACGGGCCAGATGAGCTCCTGCACGGCGCCCCGGATGGCGGACAGCCGCGTGGCCCCTGTCTCGAGCAGCAGATGGCGGGCGATGTTCTCCGTGACGACCACCGCATCGTCGATCACGAGGCCGATCGCAATCGCCATCGCGCCCAGGGTCATCAGGTTGAAGGTCTGGCCGATGACCCACATCACGAACACGGTGACGGCGAGCGTGACGGGGATCGCCGCGGCGCTGATCGCGGTGATGCGCCCGTGGCGCAGGAACAGGAGCAGCACCAGTACCGCGAGCGCCGCGCCCATGACCATCGCATCGCGCACCGAGCGGACGGCGTCGCGGACCAGCGCGGCCTGGTCGTATACCCGTTTGAGATGGACGCCGGGCGGAAGGCCGGGAGCGAGCGCGGCGACGATACTCGCCACGCTGTCGGCGACCGCCAGCGTGTTCCCCTCGACCTGCCGCGCGATGTTGATGAGCACCGCCGGCCTGCCGTCGCCGGCGACGATGCGGACGTGATCCTCGGTCCCTACGCGCACGGTCGCAATGTCGCGCACGCGCAAGCCGCTCGGGAGCACGACGGCGCCGATGTCGTCCGGTCCGTGGGCCTCCTGGTCGGTCACGATCAAGTACTGCCGGTAGTCCTGCGCCACGCGGCCCACCGCCTGCACGGTGACGGCCCGCCGGATCGCGTCGGCCAGATCGGTGTAGGTCAGGCCCAGCGCGGCGAGCCGCGGCGGATCGGCGATCACCTCGATCTCGCGCACGTCCGTGCCCTGTACGTCGACGCGCCCCACGCCCGGGACCCGCGAGATGAGCGGCTTGATCTCGTAGCGCGCGATGTCGTACAGCGCGGCGGCATCGCCGCCCTCGAGGTTGTAGGAGATGATCGGGAAGAGCGATGGAGCGAGCCGCTCGATCTCGATGTTCAGGTCGGGCGGCAGCGTGCCCTGGATCTGGCCCACACGCGCCCGCACCAGCTGCAGGGCATACGCCATGTCGGTGCGGGACGTGAAGGTGACGGCGACCTCGCTCGCGCCCCGGATCGAGTGCGACTGCACCCGCGTGACGCCTGGCACGATGCTCACGGTCTCTTCGAGCGGCCGCGTCACGCTGAACACGATCTGGCGCGCGCCGAGCGTCGAGCCCTCGGCCACGATCTTGATGCGAGGGAACAGGAGCTCGGGATAGATGGCCGACGGGAGCCGGAACCCCGCCCACACGCCGGCGACGCTGAGCAGGCCCACCAAGAGATAGACGAACCGACGCTGCCGGCTCAGGACGTCGAACAGACTCACCGGGCGGTCCGGTCGATCTTCGCGCCGTCCTCCATCCCGTAGGCGCCGGTCGTGATGACGGTTTCGCCTGCCGTGAGGCCCGAGAGGATTTCGGCGAGTGACTCGCTGCGCCCACCCACCGCGACGGGGCGCGCGTGGGCGACACCGTCCGAGTCCACGACGAAGACCCGAAATCCATCGCCGGACGGTACGAGCGCTTCGACAGGAACCGTGACCGCGTGCGCGTGGACACCGGTGACGATGCGCCCGAAGACCGATTCACCGATGCGGGCCGGGCGAGTCGCGCTGGGGCGGACCAACCAGGCACGCACCGCCACGGCGCGTGACACCGCGTCTACCGCCGCCCCGACTGCCGCCACTACTCCCTGCCCCACCGCTTCTCCCTGCATGCCTTCGCCCGCGGTGACGGTCATCGTGTTGCCGCGGTGAATGAGGGCCGCCTGCGCCGGGGTCACGTTGAAGACGATGTCGAGGCTCGCCGGGTCGGCGACTTCTATGAGTGGTTGGCTCGGGTCGACCGAGGCGCCGAGGACCGCGTTCATGCGGGTGACGACGCCGGCCAGTGGCGCTCGCAGGGTGGCGAGTTGCTGCGCTCGGCGCGTGGTGACCGCCGCGACCTGCGCCTGCGCCACATCCGCCGCCGCCTGGTCGCTGTCCTTTTGGGGCAGGATGCCCGCTTGCACGAGGCGCACGGCACGCGCATATGTCCGTTCGGCACTGCCGAGCGCGATCTCCGCGCTGCGTGCAGCGGCGTCGAACGGCGCCCGCTCGAACTCGACCAAGTCATCCCCTTGCGCCACGCGCTGGCCGGGGGCGACGAAGATTTGTGCGACCCGGGTGGACGCGGGCGCCGACAGCTCGGCAACGCGACCGGGGCGCGGGGTCACGGTCCCGATCGCCGTGACGACCTGCGAGAACGGCTGGGTGGTGACCAGCGCCGTGCCCATTCCTGCAACACCGGGAGGGGAAGCGGTCTCGGCGGCGGCGCTCGCCTGGCGCTCCCCGCGGCACGCGGCGAGCGCCATGACGGCCACGAAGACGGGCACCCTGCGGGTCATGGCTGGCCGGACTCGGTGAAGAGTCGTACCGCCGCGGCGGCGTTGCTCGCGGCCGCGACGTCGTCGACATACCGGGCGAGGGCTTCACGGGCGTTGCGGTGTGCCTCGAGCACGTTCGGAAGCGCGACCGCGCCCTCGGCATAGGCCTGTAAGGACATCGCCGCCACGCGGTCCGCGCTCGAGAGCAACCGGCGATTGCGCGCGAGACGCGCCAGCGCCAACGCGAAGTCGCGCTGCGCGCGCGCCAGCTCGGCGCCGGCTTCCCGCCGCACCAGGTCCAAATCGGCGTAAGCGCGGTCGCGCGCCGCGGTTGCCTGCGCGACCTCGCCGCCGTTCCAGTTCAAGAGGGGGAGCGGCACGGAGAGGCCCACCATTGGCAGCAGCCCGCGCGGTCCGCCGGGGTCGTTGTTGTCGAACCCCACCTGGAGACTCGGCGCCGCAAAGACGCTGCGGTGGGCGAAGCTGAGCGCGCGGTCCGCGGCACGCACGCTCGCCGCGGCCGCCAGGACGGGGAGCGGCTCGCCTGTCGGGGGCCGTACGCTGTCCGGCGGGGGCGCGAGCGAGTCGACGAGCATGATCGTCACGTCCTCTGCGGGCAGTCCCATCGCGAGCTGCAGGGAGAGAAGGGCCTGCACGGCAGCGACCGAATCGTCCGTGGCCGTGTTCTCGAGCTGCCCGGCATTCACCGCCGCGAGACGCACGTCCAGCTCGCTCACGTCGCCTACCTCGTGCCGCAGCTGCGCCATCTTGCGCAGGCTATCGGCATCGACGGCGGTACGGCGCGACAGTCGCGCGTGGGCGAGCGCGGCCAGCGCTCGGGTGTACCCAGTGTCCACGTCGAATCGGATCGCGGCGCGCTCGAACGCGAAGCCATAGCGCGCGGCGTCTCGCGCCCCCGCGGCGGCGCCGATCCGCGCCGAGCGGATCCACGGCAGGTCGAGAGGCAAATCCGCGACGACGTGGTAATGCGGGACGTCTTTGGAGTACGTGGCGGACAGCACAGGGTTCGGATAGAGCCGTGCGCCGTGCAACACGCCTCTCGCAGCCGCGGTGTCGGCCCGCCCGAAGGCTGCGCGCGCGCCGCGCTGGAGCGCCGCAGCTAGGGCTTGCGTGCGCGTGACGGGCTCTTGGGCGCGGAGCGAGACCACGGCCACGCAGCACAGTGCCATGGCGCCGAATGACAGGCGTGCCAGTCGTCCCGGGAGTGACATGTCGTGCCAGGAAAGCTACGGGACGAACCTGTCAGGAAGCTGACAGGGATGGTCAGTGCCAGCCCGCCGCTGCTTGTTCGACAGAGCCCAACTGGCTCTCGGTTGGCTCCGCTCAGCAAAACCACGGCTCGGTGAGCCGCGCCGGAATGGGTCGCTCCGGGGGCGGCTCCCGGAATACCCCGGCCATGTCGGCCCGGCCGGCCCGGGCGTAGGCGAGCCCTCGGATGCGTCTGAACGTCACGGCCCCGTCTTCGTCGGCACGTGCCGCCGCTTCCACCAGCGCGCTCACGTCGCGCTGCAGCGAGTCCATGCGTGGATCGGAGTGCGTCCAGCGATGGGTGAAACTCGCCGCGTCCAGGTCACCGAGCGCGGGTCGGAGCGCCGGGCGCGACAGCAGCAGTGAGCCTGGGGGGACGAGGAGCCGGATGGTGAACTGGACGGGATCGACATGATCCACCAGCCCCTCGCGTGCGACCCAATCGAGCACCTCCAGGTAGTCCTCGATCGTGGCCCATGGAGTGAAGGGAACGAACGAGGGCCGGAGCGCGATCCCGGCTCGGCGGAGGACGTCGAGCGCGACCTGCACGTGGGCGCGCGTATGCCCCTTTTCGAGGTTGGTGAGCACGACGTCTGACAGCGATTCGACGGCCGACACGACGAACGCGCAACCCGTGGCCGCGAATTCGGGGAACAACTCGCGGTGCCGGACAATGTGCTCGACCTTCGCCGTGCAGTCATACGTGAGCGCGGGGAACTCCGCGTGCAGGGCCCGTATCAGCTTCGACGCGTGCCCGGGACCATTCAGGAAATCGGGATCGCCGAACGTGACGTGCTCCGCCCCGTCGGCGACCAGGCGGCGCACGTCCTCGAGCACCACGTCACGGGGCACCGCGAAGAAGCGACCTCCGTACACGGGCGGAAGGGGACAGTGGAGACAGGTGTGCAGGCAGCCGCGGCTGGCTTCGACGTACCCGGCCGGGATGCGCCGGCCATCCCGCAACAGACTCGCGTACCGGGTGAGCGCCGGAAGCCCGTCGCGCCGAGGGACTGGAAAGGACAGCCGCTGGAGCCTCGGACCCGGGCGAGGCGCGGGCTCCTGTGCCGCGTCGAGCCGCTCGGCCAACGCGACGAGCGCCGCTTCGGACTCCGCGCCCAGCACCACGTCCGCACTCCCGCCAAGGAGGTGCTCCGCGTTGAGCTCCGCATACAGACCGTGGCACACGATGCGACACTGGGAATTGATCTGGCGGATCCGCTGGGCGGCGCGCACGCCCAGCCGCAACGCCGTGTGCATCGGCACGGCAATCGCCACGAGCCGGGCCCGGCGCACCTTGGTTTCGTCGAGCGGCTCGACGGCCAGGTCGATGGTGGTTGGGGCGAAGCCGGCGCGCTCGAGAAACGCCCGCGGCCAGGCCAGCCCGAGGGGCTGATGGCCGAGCTCGTAGCACGACAGCAACAGGATGGCGCCGGGCTCGCGCAGCGAGGTGGTCGAGGGTGTCACTTATTGAGAAACGCCTGGAGCGCGGCGCGGAAGTCGGGCGTCGTCCGGCTCACAGCGTTCACGTCCGCCCCCAGCCGGATGCCGTCCTCGAAGCGCAGGCCGTCGAGCTGGTAGAACTGCTGCTTGGTGAGTGCCAGCGCCGATGCGCTCGCGCCCGCCAGCGCGCGCAGCACCTCGCCCACCTGGTCCTCGAAGTCCGAGTCCTCGAACACACGGGAGACGAGGCCCAGCGCCGCCGCTTCCGACCCGCCGAGGATGCGCCCCGTGATCGCGAGGTCGAACGCGACCTTCTCACCCGCGGCACGCTTCAGCAGGGTCATGACGATCGCCGGAACGAAGCCCCGCTGCACCTCGGGATAGCCGAACTTCGCGGATGCGGTCGCGAGCACGACGTCACACGCCGTGGCGAGCCCGCACCCTCCCGCCAGCGCCCTCCCCTGCACCACCGCCACGATCGGCTTGGGGAGCCGCCGCATGCGCACGAAAATGTCGGCGAAGTGGAGCGCCGCCTGGCGATTCTCCTCGACGCCCTTGTCGGCGGATGCCAGCAGCTCGTTCAGGTCCATCCCGGCGCAGAAGTCGCCGCCGGCGCCGCGCACCGCGACGACGTGCACCGCGGCGTCCAGATCGGCGCGCTCCAGCACGGCGAGCAAGGCGTCGATCATCGGCGTGTCGATCGCGTTCTTCTTGTCCGGGCGGTTCAGGGTGGCCGTGAGCACCCCGCCCTCGAGCGCAGCCAGGACCCGATCGCTCACCGCGCGACCTCCACCTCGAGACGCAGCAGGGCGGTCGAAAACACTTTCCCCTGCGCATCCGTCTTCAGCGAAATCGTGCCGCCGCCGTCTAGCGCGCCGTGCAGCAGAAAGTTCAGGGCATGCAGGTTCGGCAGCTCGTACCGCTCGACGGTACCCTTGATCATCCCCTTGAAATGGCGCGCCACCCGGGCCGCGGTCACCTGCTTCACGAGAATCGGGTAGTACTCGGGCTTCAGCGCGATCAACCCGACGTTGGCGGTGTCGCCCTTGTCTCCCGATCGCGCGTGCGCCAGTTCCACGAGGAGCACTCGTCGCTTGCTCGATCGCCTTCGGCCGCCCTTGACCGCCTGCGACCGCCCTCTCAGACGTCCACGAGCTCGACGCATGGCTCCACGATGTGCTTGTCGAGGAGCGCGGGCCAGTAGGCCACGATTTCCTCCGGTTTCGGACGCCCGCCGGCGAATCCCGTCACGCTGGGCGGTCCGTTCAGGATCAGAGGCGCAATCTCCCGCGTGAAGCGCTCGACGGGGGCCTTGTCGGGTGAACGCACGCCGACGCGCAACTGCACCTCCGGCAGCTCATCGAGCGGGGCGCTCGCCCGCGCCAGCCGCCCGTGGGTCGCGTCGGCGCCCACGAACTCCGTCACCACCGCCTCGAACGTGAGGCCGAGATCGGCGAGCCGTTGCCGCAGAATCCGGTCCGCCGCCTGGGCCTTCTTGTAGGCGTCCGGCCAGGCGTACACCAACGTGCCGACCGCCTTGTAGCCGTAGAAGTAGGCCACGGAGACCTTCAGCTGGTCCGTGGCGGGTCGTCCCCTGACCCCCGACACCCGAACCCGGTCTTTCCCCGTCTGCTCGAGTCGGATCGTCGTGAAGTCCGCGATGCCGTCGGGGGTGATGTACTCGGCAGGATTGCCCATTTCGTATACGAGCTGCTCGGTCACGCCCGCGACGCTGATGCGTCCGCCGGTGCCGGGGTGCTTGGTGATCTCGAACGTGCCGTCAGGAGCGGCCTCCACGATCGGGTAGCCGACGTTCGCGAGGTCGGGGATCCGCTCCCAATCCACCAAGCAGTTTCCCCCGCTGCACTGGGCTCCACACTCGATCGTGTGACCCGCGACCGTCCCCGCCGCAAGCAGGTCCCAGTCATCCGCCGACCAGCCGAACGCATGGATCAGGGGCGCGAGCGTGAGCCCGGTGTCGGTCACCCGCCCGGTGATCACAATGTCCGCGCCGCCGCGCAACGCCTCCACGACAGGCCGGGCGCCGAGGTAGGCGTTCGCCGAGAGGACGCGGTCGCGGACGTCGGAGAGGGGCCGGCCGGTGTCGAGGTTCTTGAGCGCGTGCCCGTGAGCCAGCAGTCCGTCCAAGTGCGTGAGCAGGTCGTCGCCGCTGACGACGCCGATCCGGACCTTGCCGCCCAGCCCCAGCCGGCGGGCGACCTCGGCCACCGCCTGCGCGCAGGCCCGCGGGTTCACGCCGCCGGCGTTCGCCGTGACCTTGATGTGCCGATCGACGAGAATCGGAAGAATTCGCTCCATCAGCGGGATGAAGTCCTTCGCGTACCCGAGCAACGGGTCGCGCGCCTTCTGCTTCTGCAGGATGGACATCGTGACTTCGGCGAGGTAGTCCATCATGAGGTAGTCCACGGGTCCGCCGTTCACCTGGCGATAGGGCGCCTCGAGCCAGTCGCCCCAGAACCCCTGTCCCCCGGCGATGCGGACTCTCCGGGGCCCTCGCGCCCGCATCACGGATGGAGCGTCACCTGGCGGACGGCGTCCGGGCCGCCGCCCGCGGCGGTGTGGATGCGCAGCTCGACGAGCGGCGCGAAGCCGTCGGGGAGCGTCAGCTCGGGTCTCTTCCCGAGGGGTACCGTGGCGCGGCCGCCCGCCACGACGCTCACAGCGACCCCGTCGCCCAGCGACCGGGGTTCGGCCAGCAGGAACCGCACACTCATGCTGGCTCGCCATGGATGTGCGCCGTTGTCGCGCGCGAATGCCGGGAACAGCTCGACGGTGAGGGGATGGCCCCGCAGCGCCGGCGGGACCGTGACCGTGTGGCGCCCGAGCGCGTAGTTCAGCGCTCCCTGGCCCGCCTGCTGGCCCGTGGAGTCGAAGTCGGTGACCCCGAAGTCGGTGAATTCGGGCCATTGGTCGCGCGCCATTTGCACGTCCACCACCATGCGCGTGCCCCAGTCGGGGACCCGGACCGTCACGCTCTCAGGCGGCGCCCCGCGCCCCATCACCTGCACCGTGCGCTCCGCACCGACGAGCACCGGGAGCGCGCGTCCGGTGGCGGTCTCGGGCCCCAGATTCGTCGCCTCCACGCCCCCCGCGGCGGCGCCCAGCGCTACGCGCGCCAGTTCGGCGCGCACGGTGGCGCTCACGCTGGTGAGTGGCGGGGCGAAGACATCCAGCTCGTACACGCCCGGGACGAGGTCCTCGGCGCGCACCACGAAGCGTGCGGTGCCGGGCTCGGAGCGTCCGAGCGGCAGCTCTTCTGCGTCGCGGAACGGCTGGCCGCCGGGCTCGTACAGCCGCGCCGTGGCTCCCTGCTGTGTCGAGTCCGGCAGCATGACACTCGCCTCGAGCGTGGCGCCCGCCTGCGGCGCTCGCAGGAAGTATCGCTGCACGCGCGCCCGCCCGATGGTGCGTCGCTCGTCGAACAGCGGCTTCGCGGCCAAGTCGAACGGCACGATGACGGTGTTGGCGAGGGTGAACAGGGGACCGGCGAGGGTATCGCTCGGGTTGCGGGCGCTCACCACCCCGACGTAGACGCCGGGTGCGGCGAGCGCCGCGGGTGCGTATGAGACCGCGATCTCCGTTTCCCGGGCGCCGGCCGCGACGCTCACCGGCACCGAGAGCCAGGGGACGCTGCTCGTGAGTCGGAACTGGGCCGCCCGCAGCCCGCCCGCGTGCCGCACGCGGAACAGCTGTAGCGTGTCGTCCGGGCCCGCGAGTCCGCTCCGTCGGAACGCCGCGGCGCCGCCGGTGGGCGTGCGCACCACGTACGCCGACCCTTGATGGCCCCCGAGCAACCAGCGGTACGCCGCCTCGAGGCGGGGCAAGCCCGCGCCGTCGTCGATCACGGTCTCGCCCCCAAACGGCACGGCCGAGACCCGCAGGGCCTGGATCACATCCGCGGCGCTCACCGTACGGCCCGCTTGCTGCATGGCGGACAACAGGCAGGCGGCGAGCCCGGTGGCGTGCGGCGCAGCCATGCTGGTTCCGCCCTTGACTTCGTTCTCGGTGTCCCAGGGCGGCACCGACGAGAACGCGACGCCGGGCGCGACCAGGTCCGGCTTGGCGACCTCGCCACCCCGCGAGCTCCACCATCCCATCACGTCGGGCTCAGGTGGAGCGCCGGGCTGCGGCGGCCGGGCGAATGCCCCGGGGTACGAGGCACCCACCGAGAGCGCCAGGTCCGCCGATCCGGGGAAGCCCATCGTCGACAGGCCCGGGCCGTCGTTGCCCGCGCTGATGCTGAACACCAGGTTGGGATGCGCCGCGAGGAACGCGTTCACGATCGACTCGATGACGGCCCGGCCTTCGACTTCGTTGCCGACGCCGAAACTGAGATTCAGCACGAGCGGCATGTTGCGCTGCTCGGCGTAGCGGGCGGCGTACTGCATGGCGCGTTGCATGCTGCCGTTCACCGAGATCCCACCGCGGGCCGCGTTCGCGATCTTCAAGCCCAGGAGCTGCGCGCCCGGCGCGACGCCGTCGAACCCAGCGACGTTGAACAGGCTGTGCCCCGCCGCGATGCCGGCGACGTGCGTACCGTGACCGCCGGTGTCGAAGAAGAAACCGAGCGTTGGCACGCCGTTCGCCTCGGCGAAGTTGGCCGCGAGCGTGATGGGCTTGGTGCCGAGGGCGATGGTCTCCCGCCCCTCGCGATAGTCGTGGAGCGGCATCTCGTCCTCGAACGAGCCGTCCAGGTTCGAGTCGACGAATGCGACCCAGCCATCGATCGCTTTCACCACGATCACCGGAAAGACGTCGGTGTTGTTTCCGTCGCCGTTCAGGTCCGCTGCCGGGACCTTGCCGAGCGGCAGCTCGCGCAGCACCCCGGCGTACCACGTGGCGGCGCTCGTGAGCCGCCCGATGCGGCCCGTGCCTGCCAGCTTGCGGCCGCCTACGGACACGGTGGCGTCCGCTGCCGGTGTGACCGGGGTGAGCGTGACCCGGCCTTCACCCGAGAAGTCGCGCAGCTCGACGACCTTCGGCGCGCCGGTGCTGGTGGTGATCAGTCCGTCGACGCCCGGATCGATCCCGGTGTCGAGAATCGCGATGAGCACGCCGCGCCCGTCGTAGGTGGGGTGCTGGGCGCGAAACTCGTCCACCCCCGTGCTCCGCAGGGGCATCAGCCCCGCCATGAGCGCGACGGCGGGCGGCAAGGCTGGCGTGCGTCCTCGAGGGGGGGCGGCGGTCGCGTCGGACGGCGCGGGTGCCGCGGCGCCGCTCGGGGGCGCGGGTCGTGGGGTGGGAGTGGTGGCGGGAGGTGTGGATGGGCCGCCGCAGGCAGCCCCCAGCAGGAACAGCGTGACGAGACAGCGACGTGGCGTCATGGATGACTCGGCAGCACGAAGGCCCCGAGGTGGGGACCGGTGAATTCAGTGGTTGTCTCGAGCAGCAGCGCGAGGATGTCGCGGGTTTCCTCGGGCAGCAGGATGGCATCCACGTAACCACGCGCGCCCGCGAACCGCGCGTCCAGCTGATGCTCGTAGTCGGCGCGCATCGCGTCCACCGCGGAGGCGTTCTCGGGCTTGGCCATTTCGGCGCCGAATACGGCCTGGACGGCCGACTCTCCTTCCATCACACCCATCCGCCCGGTCGGCCACGAGACGATGAAGTCCGGATCGAAGCCCTGCCCCGCCATGGCGTAATAACCGGCTCCCGACGCGTGGTTCACGGTGAGCACGAGCTTCGGCACGGTGGCGGTCGCCATCGCCTCGACGAAGCGGGCGCCGGCGCGGATGATCCCCGAGTGCTCCGCCTCGGTACCGACCATGAAGCCCGACACGTCCTGTACGAACAGGAGGGGAATCCGCTCGCGGTCGGCATTCTCGATGAAGTACGCCACCTTCTCGGCGCTTGCGGTATAGATGATGCCGCCGATCTTCGGAGGCGCGCCCGCTTTTCCCTTGATGAGGCCGCGCGAATTGGCGATCAGCGCGACCGCGCGGCCCGCGATGGCGGCGTGTCCGCAGATCATCTCCGGCGCCAGGTCGGGTTGGAACTCGTCCAACGTGCCCGAGTCGAGCACGCACTCGAGCACCGCCCGGACATCGTAGCTCATGCGGTGATCCGACGGCAACAGATCGTACAGCTCCTTCGGACTGCGCTTGGACTTGCCTCCCGGCGCGGGAGGCCGCAGGGTGCGCGGCAGGCGCGCGACGTATTCGCGGATGTGCGCCAGGCACTCGGCGTCGTCTTTCGCGCGATAGTGCGCCACGGCGCTGACGGCGGTGTGCGTCCTGGCACCGCCCAGCAACTCCGCGTCGACCGTCTGACCGGTCGCGCCCTTCACGAGGTTCGGGCCTCCCAGCCCCATGAACGACGTCCCCTCGACCATGAAGATCACGTCGGACAGGGCGGGTAGGTACGCCCCCCCCGCGATGCACGGGCCCATGACGGCGGCGATCTGCGGCACCCGGAGGTAGTGTCGCATGATCGAGTTGTAGTAGAAGATCCGCGCCGCTCCGTACTGGCCTGGGAACACACCGCCTTGGTACGGGAGGTTCACGCCGGCCGAATCCACCAGATAAATGATCGGGATGCGCTGGCGCATGGCGATCTCCTGGGCACGGAGGATTTTCTTGATGGTTTCCGGCCACCACGAGCCCGCTTTGACCGTCGCGTCGTTCGCCACCACCACCACCGGCCGCCCCGCGATCCGTCCCACGCCGGTGACCACGCCCGCCGCGGGCGCCTGCCCATCGTACTGGTCGAACGCGACGAGCAGACCGATCTCGAGCCACTCGGCGTTCTGGTCGAGCAGCGCAACGACGCGCTCGCGCGCCGTGAGCTTCCCCTGCTCGTGCTGCCGGCGGATCCTGTCCGGCCCGCCCCCCTGCTCGAGGCGCGCGGTGAGCTCGCGGTATTCCGCGGTCAGCGTCTTGAGGCGGCTCAACGGCGAATGCGGAGAGCGGCGTGCGGACGGGGGCATGGGTCAGGCTGAGACATGATCCGTCGCCCACGCTTCGATGTACTTCACCAACTCGGCGGTGGGAGTGCCGGGACCGAACAGTCGCCCGATCCCCCGTTGGCGCAACGTCTCGATGTCCTCCGGGGGAATGATGCCGCCGCCCGTCACCAAGACGTCGTCGCGCCCCGCTGCCATCAGGAGCTGCTTCACCCGCGGGAACAGCGTGAGGTGGGCGCCCGAGAGAATCGACAGGCCGACCACGTCTACGTCCTCTTGAATCGCCGCCTGGGCGATCATCTCGGGCGTCTGGTGCAACCCGGTATAGATGACCTCCATCCCGGCGTCGCGTAGGGCGGCAGCCACCACTTTCGCGCCGCGGTCGTGCCCGTCGAGGCCGGGCTTCGCCACCAGCACCCGGATCGGGCGCTTCGGCCCCGGCATCAACGGCGAAACCGCAGCAGCGCCGCCAGGCCGTCCACCACGCGGCGGGCCTTGTCGTCGTACAGCACGTCGACCTGCGCGCGCTGGCGAAGCGCCTCTTCTACCGCCTCGTCGAGGCGCGGATCGTCGTCGCTTCCGTCGGCCAGCAGGGTGCGCACCTGACCCCGGGCCAGCGCCTTGAGCGTGGGCTCGACGCCGTTCACGGCCCATCCGGGGGCGATGCCCTCCTTCACCGCCGCGGCGTGGGCCTGCTCCCAGGCGCGCTCACGCTGCTCGCGCAGGACCAGGGCGGCTTCCCGCACCTCGCCCGCGCTCACGCGCTTGGGGTTCAGGCGGACCACGCCGAGCACGAGATCATGCAAGTAGGTGTGCAGGTGCGGCAATACCGCTGCCGCGTCGACGCCGATGCCCGCCACGACGAGTCCCGCCAGCGGACGCTGCGTGTGGAGTTGGAAGATCTGATCGGCCACGAGCGCGTAGTGGCGATGCTTCTCCTCTCGGATCCGCATGTGATAGTTGTGTTCGCCGTAGCCGCCCGCGAGCACGCCACCCTTTCTCGCCTGTCGCTGCCCGTGGAATTTCCCGGGCCGCGTGGCCCAGGCCGTCAGGCTGGGGAGCTCCACGACGTCGTAGGCCGTCACGGTGAAGAGGCGGGCACCCGTCCGGTCGCATGCCACGACGAGGATCGTGCCGAATTCCTCCTCCAGCGCCACGAGCTCGCGCACGAGCGGCACCGGGGCGACCGCAAGGCGCGAGCGGTGGACATGGGGAAGCGGCAGCGCCTCGAACAACTCGAGTGTCCCGCAGGCGAACAGGGCGATCGCGCGGGCCGCCGGGAGCCGCCCGGGCTCCTCGAAGTAGCGCCGGACGCGCTCCAGGTCGGCGCCAACGGCGTCGCGCACGACCCGCTCGAGGCCCTGGCGCTCCAGAGCCACGAGCGCCGCGCGCACGCGGTTCTTCATCTTGATGAGATACTTGCCCCGCGTCTTGTCACGCGGCTCGAGTTTCAGGTAGCACGAGACGACCTGATAGGCGCCGGGCGGGATGCGCGACAGCCGCTCGACGGCGGCGCGCACCGCGCTCTCGGTGGCGGCAATCGGCAGTGCGCACATCGCTCAGAAGAACACCGGCTCGCGATACGCGCCATAGACGCGCTCGAGCGCGTGGCGGATCTCGTACAGCGTGCAGTAGGCTCGAGCGCAGTCGAGCATCGGCCCGATCACGTTGCGGTCGTTCAGCGCAGCCTGGCGCAGGGTCTCGAGGCGCTCGGCGACGAGCGCGGCGTCGCGCTCCGCCCGCAGCCGGGCGAGCCGGCGGCGCTGGTCCGCTTCGGCGTGGACCGAGACCTTGAGGATCTCGACGGGGTGGTCGTCATCGCTCAGGAAGTCGTTGACGCCGACGAGGGTGCGCCCGCCCGCTTCCACGTCGCGCTGGCACTCTTCCGCCGACCGGGCGATCTGGCGCTGGAACCAGCCGCTCTCGATCCCCTGCACGACACCGCCCAGCGACTGAATCTCCGCGAACAGCGCCTCCGCCTCCCGCTCGAGGTGGTCGGTGAGCGACTCGACGTAATAGGAGCCGCCGAACGGGTCGATGACGTCGGCCACCCCCGTTTCGTGCGCGATGATCTGCTGCGTGCGGAGCGCCAGGCGAACCGCCTCCTCGGTGGGGAGCGCGAGCGTCTCGTCGAGCGAGTTGGTGTGCAGCGATTGCGTGCCCCCGAGGACGGCCGCCAGCGCCTGATAGGCCACCCGCACCACGTTGTTCATCGGTTGCTGGGCGGTGAGCGTGACGCCGGCCGTCTGCGCGTGGAACCGCATCATCCAGGACCGTGGGCTTTTCGCACCGTAACGCTCGCGCATGTGGCGAGCCCAGATCCGACGCGCTGCGCGGAGCTTCGCGACCTCCTCGAAGAAATCGTTGTGGATGTCCCAGAAGAAGGAGAGCCGGGACGCGAACGCGTCGACATCCAGCCCCCGCGCGATGCCCCGCTCGACGTACGTGAAGCCGTTGGCGAGCGTGAACGCGAGCTCTTGGGCCGCGGTCGCTCCCGCCTCCCGGATGTGGTAGCCCGAGATCGAGATCGTGTTCCACAGGGGCGCGTGCTCGGCGCACCAGCCGAACATGTCCACGATGATCTTGAGCGCCGGCTCGACGGGGTACACCCAGGCGTGCTGGGCCATGTACTCCTTGAGGATGTCGTTCTGCACCGTGCCGCGCAGCGTGTCACTCGCGACACCCTGTTTCTCGGCGGCGGCGACGTAGAAACAGAACAGCATCGCCGCCGGGCCGTTGATGGTCATGGAGGTCGAGACCTGATCGAGCGGGATACCACGGAACAGGTCTTCCATGTCGGCAAGCGACGAGATCGCGACCCCGCACTTTCCCACCTCACCCTCTGCACGAGGGTGGTCGGAGTCGTAGCCCATCAGCGTCGGGAAGTCGAACGCGACCGAGAGACCCGTCTGCCCGTGCTCCAGCAGGAACTTGTACCGCCGGTTGGTGTCCTCGGCGCTCCCGAAGCCCGCGAACTGCCGCATGGTCCACGGCTTCCCCCGGTACATGGTCGGGTGGATGCCGCGGGTGAACGGGTATTCGCCCGGCGCACCCAGCCGGCTGCGCGGGTCGAAGCCGGCCAGGTCGTCCGGCGTGTACACGACCTTCTTGTCCCGTCCACTCATCGCACCGCCCCCGTCTTGATCTGGTCGAGGATCTCTGCCGCCACGTCGTACGGGCTGCGGCGGCCCTCCGTGACCTCGTCGAGCCGCAGCGCGAGCAGCTCCTCGGCGCGGGTTGCTTCCACGAGCCAGCGCCGCACGCTGCGTTCCAGCACGGCCCGCGTACGGGCGGCGAAGCGCTGCCGCCGACGCCCGACCAGCGCGCCGCTGGCCTGAAGATAGGCGTAGTGGCGGTCGAGGGCAGCGATGAGCTCGTCCACACCGACGCCCGTCGACGCGACCGTCCCGAGTACCGGAGGCTCCCAAGGGTCGGACGGGTCGACGGTCGAACCGTCGGACGGACGGCTCGCGCTGTCCGCCCGTCCGGCCCTTCGCCCGTCCGGCTGGTGGTGACGGCCGACGTGCCGGAACGCATTCCCTCGCCGGATGCCGAGCATCACCTCGACTTCCTGGCGCAACTTGTCCGCCGCCGGACGATCGCTCTTGTTCACCACGTACAGGTCGGCGATCTCCATCACACCTGCTTTGAGGGTCTGAATCCCGTCGCCCGACTCGGGCACGAGCACGAGCACCGTCGTCTCGGCGGTGCGGGCGATGTCGAGCTCCGTCTGCCCCACGCCTACCGTTTCGACCAGGATGCGCTCAAACCCGAACGCCTCCAGCAGGTCCGCGACCTCCTCGGTGGTGGTGGCGAGCCCGCCATGGGCGCCGCGCGTGGCCATGGAGCGGATGAACACCTGCGGGTCGAGGCTCACGGACTCCATGCGGATCCGATCGCCGAGCAGGGCGCCGCCGGTAAAGGGGCTGGTGGGATCCACGGCCACCACCCCGACGGAGAGTTGTTGGGCGCGGAACCGCTGGATGAGCGCTTCGGTGAGCGTGCTTTTGCCGGCGCCGGGGGGGCCGGTGATCCCGATCCGCCGTGCGCCGCCCCGCCCGAGCAGCCCGTGCGCGTGCGACAACACGCGCTCGAAGCCGTCGCGCTGGTTCTCGACCAGGCTAATGGCGCGCGCCAAGGCCGCGGGCTCGCGCCGGGCGAGCCCCTCTAAAATCCGCTCCACGCTCATGCAAGGTAACGATACACGCGCCGGGCCTTCACGTCCGCTCCTCGACGGGCTCGAGCGGCACGGTACGCACCGGCCCCGGGCGCACCGCGACTCGCTCCACCCGGGTGGCGTTGGCCGCGAGGATGTCGAACTCGAGGCCGTGGAGCGTGAACCGCTCGCCCGGCCGGGGGATGCGGCCCAGCGCCTGGACCAGCAGCCCGCCGACCGTCTGGACCCCGCGCGCTTCGAGCGGCACCCCCAGGGTCTCTTGCAACCGGCTCGCCGGGGCGCTTCCGTCGAGCTCAACGATGCGCGTGGGCGGCTCGCCGCTCGCGGCCTGCTCCGCCGGCTCGAAGATCTCCGACACGAGGTCGCGTGTCAGGTCCTCGAGCGTGACGAGGCCGGCCGTGCCGCCGAACTCGTCCAGCACCACGGCGAGGTGGCCGCGGCCGCGCTGCATTTCGAGCATCAGGTCCGCCGCGCGGGTCGTCCCGGGCACGGCGAGCGGCGGGAGTACCGAGACGGGCGCGTCGGGCGGGAGGCGCAGGAGATCGAACGCGTGGGCGACGCCGACGACCTCGTCGAGCGATCCGCGGTACACCGGATACCGACTGTAGCCCGACTGGAGGCAGACGTGCGCCGCTTCGGCCGCGAGCAACCCCTCCGGGATGGCGACGATCGAGGTGCGGGGCGTCATCAGCTCCCGCACCGGCCGATCGGCGAACGCCAGCACGCCCGACACCACCGCCATCTCGTCGGCGGAGGCGAGCGCACCGGTGTCGGCGCTCGTAAGCACGGCCGCGAGCGTCGTGCGTCTCGAGGGATCGCGCCAGGGAACGAACGGGGCGAACAGCTTGCCGAGCCGCTCGAGTCGCGGGGCCGCGTGCGCCACGATCGGCTCCGCCCAACGTCGACCCACCACCCGAGGCACGAGATAGGCGGCGCTCACGAGCAACGGCACGCCGAGGGCGACGGTGAAGACGCCCAGCACCGTAGGCGTGGTGCGGGCGAGAAACGCCGGGATGACGACCGCGGCGCAGATGGTGCCGATCGTGGTGAGGGCGTTCGCCGTAGCGAGCACCCGCCCGGGATTCTCGAGCACGCTGGCGGCCCCACCCGCGCCGCGCAGCTTGTACGACACCCAGCGGGTCAGCTCGAGCTGGCTCACGGCCGCCGCCGCGACGCCAACCGCCGCCGAAGTCATCGCGAGCACCAGCCCGCCGCCGAGCAGTACGAGCGCGAGGGTCACGCCTGCCTCTGGACGAGCACCCGGGTCACCCGGCGCCGGTCGACACGTTCCACCACCACGCGGTAGCCGTCGAGCGTCAGCTCGTCCCCGGCGCGCGGCACACGCCCCAGCACCGTGTAGACGAGTCCCCCGACGGTCGACACCTCCGGGTGCTCGAACGAGCGGCCCAGCGCCTGGGAGAGATCGTCGAGCGTGGCCCGTCCGTCCACCCAGTAGCGATCGCCGTCCTGGCGGATCGAGGGCGTCTCGCCGACGTCGTGCTCGTCGTGGATCTCGCCGACGATTTCCTCGAGGATGTCTTCCAGCGTGATGAGGCCGGCCGTACCGCCGAACTCGTCCACCACGATGGCCAGGTGCCCGGGGCCGCGCTGGAAGTCGCGCAGCTGGCTGTCGAGCGTCTTGGTCTCGGGCACGTAGGCCGCGGGACGCACGAGGTCCTGCCAGCGCGCCCCGCGCGCGGCCTCCCCCAGGCCCATCGCGAACGGCACCAGGTCCTTGGCGAACACGATGCCGACGATGTTGTCCGCCGTGCCGTCGTATACCGGCAAGCGGGTGTGTTCACTCTGGCGGAACGCATCCACGACGTCTTCCGTCGCCGCGGCCAGGTCCACGGCGGCCATGTCGAGCCTGGGCGTCATCACCTCATCCGCGCGCGTGTCGGCCAGCGTGAACACGCCGAGCAGCATGTCGCGCTGCGCGACACCCAAGGCCGGCTCGAGCGGGCGCGGCGTGGCGACGAGGCCGTGCAGACCCTTATCGACCCACGCGAGCAGCCAGTGGAGCAGGCCGAACGGGGCGAGCGTGCGGCGCGCCAGCGGGAGCGCCACCGCGGCCAGCTCGGGCGCGACGCGGGCCAGGCTGCGCGGCAGCGCGTCGCCGACGATGAAGAGAAAGCCCACCGCGACCGCCCAGGTCGTCACGGCTTCCGCCCACGGCCGCTGCCACCAGCCGAGCGCGTCGCCGGCGGCCACGGCGCCAAGCACGAGCAGCGCGAGGCGCGCGACGTGCAGGGCGCGGTGCAGCGGCACGCGCCCTCCCACGCTGGCCGGCGGCGCGTCCCCCAGCGTGTGGAGCGCCTCGCCCACGGCGGCCTCCTCGGCGAGCGCCAGCAGGCCGGCCCACAGCGCCGCCCCGCCCGCCAGGAGGGCGCCCCCCATAGTGAGCGCCGCGCCCGTCAGCGTCACGGCGCCCCGGCCATCAGTCGGCGCACGTGACGCTCCTGACGGCGCCACATGCGGGAGCGCGTCCGGCCCGGGCCGTCCGGGTGGTCGTAGCCGAGCACGTGCAACGTCCCGTGCACCGTCAACCGCACGAGCTCCTCCTCCACCCTTCCCTCGTCCCCCTTCCCGCGTCCCCCGCTCCGTACCCAGCGCTCCGCCGCCGCGGGACAGATACACACCTCGCCCAGGAGCGTCCCATCGGGCTGCGGCAGCGCGAACGCCAATACGTCGGTCAGGGCACGGCGGCCGGTGACGCGGCGGTTGAGGCGGCGCATGGCGGTCGCGTCGAGCAGCGCGAGCTCGATCCGCGCGCCCCGCGCGCCTTCCCAGGCGAGCACTCGGCGGGCGGCGTGTGCGAGCCGCGCCCCCCCGTCACGCCCTGGCCGCAGGCTGCCACGTCGCCGTGATGCCGCCACTGGACTCCGGGTAGTCGATGCGGTTGTGGTACATGCCGGTGATGATGCGCACGAACTCCTGTTTCGCCTGGTCGATCTGGCGTAGCGTCATCGGCGCCTCATCCAGCTGGCCGGCGTTGAGCTTGTTGCGCACGATGTGACTGATCACTTCGTCGATCTTCTGCGGCGTCAGGTCCTCGAGCACGCGCAGCGCCGCCTCCACCGAATCGGCGAGCATGGTGATCGCGGTTTCGGCGGACTGCGGCTTGGGGCCAGGATACGTGTAGTCCCCCGGCTGGGCAGGACCGCCGTCGCCGCTCTTTTTGGCGCGGTCGAGGAAGTAGGTGATCTCGGCGGTCCCGTGGTGCTCCGGAATGAACGCCGCCACCGCGTCGGGGAGGCGGGCCTCTCGAGCCAGTGCCAACCCGTCCGCCACGTGCGCCTTGATGATCTGCGCCGATTGATGCGGCTTGAGACGGTCGTGCGGGTTGTTGCCGCGCGTCTGGTTCTCGACGAAGTACTGCGGGTTCTTGATCTTCCCGATGTCGTGGTAGTAGCAGCCGACCCGGCCGAGCAGCCCACTCGCGCCGATCCGGTTGCTGGCCGCTTCTACGAGATTCGCCATGGCGACGGAGTGCGCATAGGTCCCCGGCGCCTCGAGCGACAGGCGTCGCAGCAACGGCCGGCTCGGGTCGGACAGCTCGAGGAGCGTGAGGTCCGTCGTGATGCGGGTGATCGACTCCGCGACCGGCAGCAGGAAGAAGGTGAGCCCGGCCGACACGAGCCCGTTCGCCGCGCCCCACACGCCGCGGAGCCCGATTTCGGCCACGGTCCAGCTCCCCGCGAGCCCGAGCGCCAGTGCCCCAGCGAGATATCCCAGGGCGATGATCAGCACCGGCACGTAGAAGTTGCTGCGGCTCCGCAGCACGCGCACGGTGAGGGCCGCGGTCACCCCACCGACGATGCAGAGGAACAGCGCGGGGAGATCGTGGAACACCGGCTGCAGGCCGACCACGATGGCGAGGATCATCGCGGCGATCATCGATACGCGCCCGTTGAAGAGCACGGTCAGCATCATCGCCATGAACGGCAGGACGATGATCTCGGGATGGCGCGGCGCGAAGCGTGCCACAGCCGCCGCCTGCAGCAGGACGAGTGCGAAGAGCCCGCCGATCAGCGCGACCTGGCGACGGTTGCTGTACGTCTCGCGGCGATAGAACACCATCAGCACCCAGAAGATCGCGAGGACGAGCGAGTCCCGGAGCACGGGGCCGAACACGCCGCCGGGCGAGCGGCTGGTCGCGGCGCCGCGGCGCACCAGGTCGGCGTGCAGGGCCACCAGCTTCTCGTGCGCTTCGTTCGTCACGACCTCGTGCGCTCCCACGATGCGATCGCCCGCGCGCACGATGTACTTGCTCGGATCCACACTGCGACGCAGCTCGTCGCGGCGCCGCTCCGTCTCCAGCGTGTTGGGGACCAGGGTCGGCCGGAAGAAGTGTCCGGCAAGCCGCACGTAGAGCTGGTCACCGACGCTCGATCCCCGGTCGGGATGGATCGCGCGCGCCCGCGTGAGATACTGGGCGTAGGACAAGAGCTGGTCGCGCGGCACCGCCTGCTCGCCCGAGCGGCGGCGCACGATGAGCTCCGGGGACTGCTCGACCTGGAGCACGCCCGGCCCGGTGACGCCGAGGGCGAGGGTGCGGTCGAACAGGTCGCTTAGCGCCTTCTCGAGACCGTGCCGCTTGCCCCCTTTCGTCAGGTATGCCGCTTCCGGCGCGCTGAGCGCGAACCCCTGGGCCTTCGCCGCCTGCAGGATCTCGGCCGCGCCACCGTGGTCCGCCGCCGCCTCGACGTTCGCGAAGAACGCGTGCATCGCGATCTTGGCACTGTCGAGCGCCCGTTCCTGATACTGGTAGATCGGCTTCACCGTGGCCGCGAGCTCCTCCGCTTCGCGCGCGAGCTCCTGGTCCGACTTGTTCACGGGAAAGGTGAAGGGGGCGATGACGTCGCGGTCGGCCACGGCCCCGGGCGAGAGCAGCGGCGCCACGTTCGTGGCGCTCGAGGGGAACGCGACGTACGCCAGCGTCGCCAGGCCCACCACCCAGGCCCAGCGGCTGCCGTGATAGCGCAGCTGCTCCTTGGTCGGCAGCCTCATGTCAGCCCTGTGCGTCCTCGACGTACGCCCGGATGATGTCCCGCACGAGGCGGTGGCGCACGACGTCGGTGTCCGCGAGGTAGCAGAACCCGATGCCCTCGATGCCGGGGAGGATCCGTTCCACCTGCAGGAGCCCCGAGTCCTCCCGGTTGGCCAGATCGATCTGCGTCTTGTCACCCGTGATCACGGCGCGCGAGTTCACGCCGAGCCGCGTCAGGAACATCTTCATCTGCATGCCGGTGGCGTTCTGCGCCTCGTCGAGAATGACGAACGCGTCGGAGAGCGTGCGACCCCGCATGTAGGCGAGCGGCGCGATCTCGATGGTACGGCTGTCGATCGCCTTCTGCACGCGGTCGCGCGGCATCATGTCCTCGAGCGCGTCGTACAGCGGTCGCAGGTAGGGGTCGACCTTGTCGTGCAGATCCCCGGGCAGGAACCCCAGGTTCTCCCCCGCCTCCACCGCCGGGCGCGCGAGCACGATACGCCGCACCCGTTTGCGCGACAGCGCGTCCACCGCGGCCGCGACCGCCAGGTACGTCTTGCCCGTGCCGGCGGGGCCGATGCCGATCACGATGTCGTGCTGCGCGATGGCCTGGAGATACTCCCGCTGCCCCGCCGTCTTCGCTCGGATCATCCGGCGCAGCCCCGGCAGAATGATCGTGTATTCCCCGTCGGCAGTCGGACCGGACGGCCCGTGCGCCTCCTCGCCCATGATCCGGTGCACGTCGTCGGCGTCGAGCTGCTCGCCCATGCGCGCCAGGTCGACCAGCGCCTGGGCCACGGGTGTGGCGCGCTCGACGGCCGGGAGCGGGCCCTGCAGCATCAGCGTGTCGCCGCGCAGCGACACGCGCACGCCCAGGCGCTTCGCGAGCTCGACCAAATTCCCGTCGTTCACGCCCGCGAGGGCGAGCGGGTCCACGCCCTCAGTCGAAAGACGGTGGGTGACGTCGTCGCTCACCGCCGCACCTCGATGTGAAGAGCGTCCAGGTCCGCCGGATGGGCGGGCGCCGGCGCGCCCTCGAACAGCGCGCGGGCGGTGGTCGTCTTGGGAAACGCGATCACGTCGCGGAGCGATCCGGCACCGGCGAGCAGCATCACGACGCGGTCGAAGCCGATCGCGAAGCCGCCGTGGGGCGGCGCGCCCGCCTGCAGGCCGGCGAGCAGGAATCCGAACCGCGCGTCGACGTCCGCCGGCGACAAGCCGAGATGCGCGAACACACGGCGCTGCACGGCCGGGTCGGTGATGCGGATGGATCCGGAGCCGAGCTCGTTGCCGTTGTACACGGCGTCGTAATGCAGCGCGCGGCAGCTGAACGGATCCGTATCCAGGCGTGCCACATCATCGGGGTGCGGCGCGGTGAACGGGTGGTGCGCGAACACCGGCCGCCCCGTCTCGGCGTCGGGCTGGAAGAGGGGAAAATCCACCACCCAGCAGAACGCGTGCGTCGCCTTGGGCGAAGGTCCGAGCCGCCGGATCACCTCCTGGCGCACCCGGTCGAGCACCGGGGACGTGACCCGATCGGGGCCCACGGTCATCAGCCCGACGTCCCCGTCTCCCACGCCCAAGGCCCGCAGGGCGTCCGGGGTGAAATGCTTCGCGACCGAGCCCGAGATCTGCTCGCCCTGACGCTTGACCCACGCGAGGCCCGCCCCGCCCAGCTGCTTCGCGGCGTCGGCCAGCTGGTCCACGTCTTTGCGCGACAGCGCGCCGCCGCCTTTCACGGCGAGGCCCCGCACCCGTGCGCCATCCGTGAGCGCCCCCTGGAAGAACGGCACGCCCAGCGGCTTCACCTGCGCCGTCCAGTCGGCGATCGGAAAGTCGTAGCGCAGATCGGGCTTGTCGGTGCCGTACCGCTCCATCGCTTCGCGCCAGGTGAGGCGCGGCAACGGTCGCGCAACCTGCTGGCCTGCCTCGTCCCACAGCGCGATCAACACGGCTTCCACGTACCCGAGCACGTCTTCCGGGCCGACGAACGAGGCTTCGAGGTCGATCTGCGTGAACTCGGGCTGCCGGTCGTTGCGCAGGTCTTCGTCGCGAAAGCAGCGCGCGATCTGGAAGTAACGGTCGAAGCCGGCCACCATCAGCAGCTGCTTGTAGAGCTGAGGGGACTGCGGCAGCGCGTAGAACTCGCCTGGGTGCACGCGCGACGGCACCAGGTAGTCGCGCGCGCCCTCGGGCGTCGGCTTCGTGAGGATCGGCGTCTCGATCTCGAGGAATCCGAGCTCGGCGAGGGTCCGACGCGCCCGCTGCAGCAACCGGTGGCGCAGGATCAAATTGGCCTGCATCTCGGGACGGCGCAGGTCCAGGTGACGATGCTTGAGCCGCAGCTCCTCGGCCGCAAGCTCTTCTCCTTTGCCGCGGGCGACCGGGATCGCGGGCGTCACGGCCGGGCCCACGACGGTGAGCGTCGTCGCCTGCACCTCGACGGCGCCCGTGGCCAGCTCTGGGTTCTGCATGTCGGCGGGGCGCGCCGTCACCTCCCCTTCGACCTCGACGACCGTTTCGCCCGCCAGCCCGCCCGCCACGCGCCGCGCGGCGTCCGGCGCCCCGGGGCCGACGGCGACCTGGACGATTCCCGCCCGGTCGCGCAGGTCGATGAACACGATCCCCCCGAGATCGCGACGGCGGTGCACCCAGCCGCCCAGCCGCACCCGCTCTCCCACGTGCTGCGCGCGCAGCTCGCCGCAGCGATGGGTGCGCCGGGATGTGCCGCTGACGCTGTCTATGAGACCTCCGCCTCGCACAACGCGCGGTAGAACTCCTCGGCCGTGCGAGCGCTCAAGAGCTTGTCTCGCACCGGTTCGCGGCGCACCAGCCGCGAGATGCGGCTCAACGCCTTCACGTGCGCCCCAGCCGCCGACTCCGGGCCGGCCAACAGAAAAAACAACCGCACCGGCTCACCATCGATGGTCTCGTAGGGCACCGGTGCGGGCGTCGTCCCCGCCACGACCACGAGGACCGAGAGGGCCGGCGTCTTCCCGTGGGGCACCGCCACGCCATAGCCGATCCCGGTGGGGAACTGCTTCTCCCGCTCGAGGATGGCCCCCAGCACCTCGTCGGACGCCCCCCCGTTCCCCACCGCCACCACGTCCACCAATTCCCGGAGGACCCCCTCCTTGTCGGTGGCGCGCAGGGGGACCCGGATGCGAGCGGGGGTCAGAAGCTCGGACAGACGCACGGTGGTCCAAGTGTCCTAAACGGTTGAAGATAGTTACGTTAACAGCGCCATGCAACGCATTTCCCGAACGGCACTTACGTGACCGATCTGCTCGGCCTCCTGCCAGAGGGCGCGCACGCCGCGCTCGCCGTGTGGCTGGCGGCCCGGGGCGAGCCGGCGTATCGGGCCAAGCAAATCCTCCCGCGCTTGTGGCAACGGCCGATCGCGTCGTGGGACGAGGCGACCGAGCTGCCGGCGGCGCTGCGCCACGCGTTGGGTGACGCGTTCCCGCTGCGCCGGCTGACGCTCGCGGCGCGGCAGGTCTCGAGCGACGGTACCGAGAAGTTTCTCTGGAACCTGGGGGACGGCGAGGCGATCGAGTCGGTCCTCATCCCCGAGGGGAAGCGCCGTACGCTGTGCATTTCGTCCCAGGTCGGCTGCGCGCTGGGGTGCGTGTTCTGCGCCACCGGGCGGATGGGATTCCGCCGCAACCTCTCCGCTGCCGAGATCGCCGGTCAGGTGCGTGAGGTCACGCTGCTCGCTGCCGCGTTGAAACCCACGAACGTGGTCTTCATGGGAATGGGGGAGCCGCTGTTGAACTGGGAGGCGGTCGACACGGCGTTGACGATCCTCAACCATCCCGCAGCACTGGGAATCGGAGCCCGCCACATCACGGTGTCGACGGTCGGCATCCTGCCCAGCCTGGCGAAGTTCGCGCGGCGGCCGGAGCAGTTTCGGCTGGCGGTTTCGCTGCACGCGCCGACGCCCGAGCTGCGACGCGAGCTGATGCCGATCGAGAAGAAGTACGCTCTCCCACAGGTGATGGCGGCGCTGGGCGCGTTTCGCCGGCGCGTGACGCTCGAGTACGTGCTGATCGCGGGGAAGAACGACGGGCGCGCGCAGGCGGATCGGCTGGTCGAGCTGGCGCGTCCGCTGGGCGCGCTGGTGAACCTCTTGCCGCTGCACCCGGGCGGCGCGCCGGATCTCTCGCCCAGCTCGCGGGCGCAGATGCTCGAGTTCGAGCGGCGCCTCAGGCAGCAGGGTGTGGAAGCGGTGCTGCGGCGCAGTCGCGGGCTTGACATCAGCGCCGCGTGCGGCCAGCTACGGGTGGAACTCGAGGCGCGGCGCAAAGTCGTGCCCGAGGAGCACGCTCGCGTCGAGTAGCCTGGCGCTGTCGGGTTGCACCACGACGCGGCCCACACCCAACGCCACGCGTACCCGCCGGCCCACGCTCTCGTTGCCCCGCCGGACGACGATCCGCGTCGAATCGAGCGTCCCCTTCCCGACCGCCGCCGAGGCATTCCCGAACGTGAGGACGTCGATGCCGGCACGCCGCAGGACCCGCGTGCCGACCCTGGCGAGCCCCGGCGTGCCGCTGGCGTTCAGCACTTCCACGGTGATGCGCGGCGCGCCTTCCCCCGGCACGGGGAGGGCGGCGCTGCCGGCTCGGTCCCCCCGGCAGGCGGCGAGCGCCGCGGCGCAGGCGATCAGTAGCCGAGCAGCGCGTTCCAGAAGTCCACCGTTTCACGGACGAGCGGCCAGCGTCCGTCGATCACCCGCGTGAGCCGACGGGCGGCGACCAGCTTGAGCACCGCGTCCCGCTCCTCGGGCACCCGCGCCGCGAGCGAGCGTCGCAGCTCCTGATCGAACGGCCGGCCCGGCTCGAGATAATCCGCCAGGTAGAGCATCTTGCCGACGTCGTCCCACCGCGCGTAGCCGAGCGAGTGATGGCGCACCGCGTCGAGCACGCCCTGGTCGGTCTCGCCGTCCTGCGCGGCGCGCTCGGCCGCCCTGGGGCCGTGCTCGAGCTCGTTGGCCGCGGGCGCGTCGCGCAGCGCGTCGTGCAACCACGCCGCTTTGAGCCAGCGCGTGCGCTCGCCCTCGGTCACGCGCATCGCCGTGGCCCAGGTGGACAGGAGCGCCGCGACGCGCTCGACGTGCGCGCGCCGCTCGGGGGTGGCGACGGCCCAGGAGGGGAGTGCCATCAGGCCCGCACGGCGGTATCGGCGGCGATGCCTTCGCCGAGCACGACGTTGTCGATCAGTCGGGTGGTCCCGACCCTCGCGGCCACGGCGACGACCGTGTGGGCGTCGACGCGGGCGACGGGCCGCAGCTGCTCGTCCACGAGCGCCAGATACTCGGGCACCACGCCCGGGGCCTGCAACACCTCCATGCCGCGGCGCGTGAGCGCCGTGGGATCGGCCTCGCCGCCGCGCCATGCTTGCTCCACGGCGCGCAGGGCGCGCGACAGGGCCAGCGCCGCGCGGCGATCGTCGCCCTTCAAGTAGGTGTTGCGCGACGAGAGGGCCAGACCGTCGAGCTCGCGAACCGTCGGCGCCACGTCGATCTCCAGTCCGAAATCCAGGTCCGCCGCCAGGCGCCGGACCAGCATCGCCTGCTGGAAGTCTTTGCGTCCGAAGACTGCGACGTCCGGCTCCACGATGTGGAACAGCTTCGCTACCACCGTCAGGACGCCTGCAAAGTGCCCGGGCCGGGCTGCGCCCTCGAGCGTGTCGCCCAGGGGCCCCGGACTCACCCGCACCAGCGGTTCCGCGGGGTACATCGCCGCCGTGTCGGGGACGAAGAGGCACGCGACGCCGCGCTCGGCGGCGAGCGTGCGGTCGCGGTCCAGGTCGCGGGGGTACGTGGCCAGGTCCTCGCGCGGGCCAAACTGCAGCGGGTTCACGAAGATGCTCATGACCACCCGGTCGGCGCGTTGTGTGGCGCGGTCCACGAGCTGCAGGTGTCCCTCATGCAGGAACCCCATCGTGGGGACGAACCCGATGCGGCGGCCGCGGGCGCGCTCGGCGCGCGACCACTCGCGCATCTCCTTCGGGTTCGCGAGCTCGTGCATGGCGGATGAAAACAAACGGGGGACCCTACGGGTTGAGAAGTGGCCAGCGTGGCAGCCTACTCCGCCTTGAGCACGACCGAGTCGGTGAGATAGGGATCGTCGAAATGCGCGATCTCACCCGCTGCCTTGTCCGGGACCGGAAACAACCGCGCGGAGAGCGGCTTGCGCAGCTTGGTGGAAAGGGCCGCCACATCTGCGATCAGGGCTGCCAGCCGGTCGGCGCGACTGTCGCCCGGCAGCGGAACGACATCGAGCCCCGTGCCGCAGACGGCGGAATACAGGAGCAGATCTCGCACGCTGAACCGCCCTTCCGACGCGCGTCGCGCCAGCACCGGATCTTCCAGGACAGGGAGCATGAGCCCGGAATACCCGCACGTTTTGACCCGCACGCTCTTGAGCACGTCCGTAATCGCCGCGCAGCCGGCGAGCGTCGAGGGCGCACCGAATGGGACCCCGGTGAGCGCCTCGATGGCCGCTCCGATGCTCGCGTCCTTGCCCGGCGCGGGAGAGACGTCGATACCGGTGTAGCCCCGCCGTTCGCGGCGCGCGATATCTCGCACCAGACGCTCCAGTGGCCCAAGCCGGGACTCGAGTAACTCCGTGAGATGTTGTTTGCCCTCCGCCAAGGTGTTGGCTCCGGCGAATCCGGCGGACAGCAACGGCGGCGATTCGAGACCGATGGCCATGGCATCTGACCCGTCGTGGTACGCGACCGGAAAGAACGGCGTGCCTGCGGGAACGTTGGCGGCGGCGGCGAACCTGAAGTTGCCGATGCCGCCGGGAGTGGCGTGGGCGATCGCCACCATCGCTTCCCCTGCGGCCGTGACCCCACGCGGCGAAGTCCCTCGCTCGGGCGACGCGACACGCACCGTGAAGCTGACATTCCGGGTCGTGCGGGCGAGCTCGGCGGCCCACGCGCCGAAATCGGGATCGTCCTCGTCTGGGGCGAGAACCGGACCGATGCTCAGGAGCACGCTCTGGGCGGCCACGGCGCGGTCGAGCGCCTGCAGGGCGGTCAGCGCCTCCGCGCGCGCGCGACGTCCGGCGTCCTCGAGCAACGGCTGGGTCGCGATGCGGACGGTCTGCACGTCGTAGCCAGCGTCCGTAACGGCCCGCTTCGCCCGCTCGAGCGTGGCGAGCGCGGCGTCGACGGCTCGGGTGTCCGCGAGGCTCCGAAGGTTCGTGCCCGCCGTGATGGTGCGGACCCGGAAGCCGGGCGCCGTGGGGAGGTGGTGCGACAGGAGCGGCGTCCATGCTGCAGCCGCCAGCAGGGCGACGGCGTCGCGCCGCGAGATATCAGTCATCGCTCATGTCGGGAACGAATGCTCGGGGCCGGGATACCGCCCTTCCCGCACCTCGGCCGCGTACCGCTGCACCGCTTCTTGCACATCCGTCGCGAGCGCCGCGTACCGCTTCACGAACTTGGCGGTGAATCGCTCGTTCAGACCCAACATGTCGGGGAGCACGAGCACCTGGCCGTCGCACGCGGGGCCGGCGCCGATCCCGATGGTGGGAATCGTGAGCGACTTGGTGATCTGGGAGGCGAGCGGCGCCGGCAGGAGCTCCAGCACGATCGCGAACGCCCCCGCGTCTTCCAGCGCCTTCGCGTCCGTCTTCAGCCGCTGCGCGGTCTGCTCGTCCCGTCCCTGCACCCGGTACCCCCCCAGCGCATGCACCGACTGCGGCGTGAGGCCGAGGTGACCCATGACGGGGATCCCGACGTCGACCAGCGCGCGCACCGTGTCCGCCACCGGCGTTCCTCCCTCGAGCTTCACGGCGTGGCAGCCGGTCTCCTGGAGCACGCGCCCGGCGTTGGCAATCGCGTCGGGCCGCGACACCTGGTAGGTGAGGAAGGGCAGGTCGCACACCACCATCGCCCGCTCGGCGCCGCGCCGCACGATCGTCGTGTGGTAGATCATCTGCTCGAGCGTGGCGGAGAGTGTGGTGTCCGCCCCGGCGAGCACCTGATTCACCGAGTCCCCGACGAGCAGCACGTCCACGCCGGCGGCGTCGAGCAGACGCGCGAACAGGGCGTCGTAGCAGGTGAGCGCGACGATGCGCTCGCCGCGCTCCTTCATCTCTAGGAGGTGGTGAACCGTGACGGGTCGGGGCTCGTCAGCCACGGGCTTTCCCGGCGATGGGGGGAGCGTCGAGCTCCGCCATTTCGCGGAGCCAGAAGTCGCGGTTGGGAAGCTCAGGGTGCGGGATGGTCAGGTCCGGGCCGCGCACGACGCGGTCGCCGTAGCGGACGACGTCCAGGTCCAGGGTGCGCGGGCCCCACCGCACTCGCCGCTCGCGCCCCCGCTCGGCCTCGATCGCGTGCAGGTACGCCAGCAGCTCGGCGGGTTCGAGCGTCGTCTCGAGCAGGACCATCTGGTTGAGGTAGGCGCCCTGGAGCACGGGCCCGAGCGGCGCTGTCTCCTCGACCGTGGATTCGCGGGTCACGCGCGTACCCGGCAGGCCGGCGAGACGCTCCCGCGCATACGCGAGATGCGCCGCGCGATCCCCCACGTTCGACCCCAGCGCCACGAACACCGGTTCTCCCCGTGCCACGCGGGAATGGTAAGCCGGCTACGCGACGCTGGCAAAGCCGCGGGTGAGCTCCCGCAGCATCGCCGCCACGTCCTCGAGCTCCCGTGTCGCGCGCTCGAGCTCCGTCAGCCCGCGCGCGGCTTCGTCGGCGCGCGTCGCGACGTCGTCGGCCTCGGCGCGGTTCTTCCCCGCGATCTTGGCCACGGCATGAATGCGCTGGCGCAGCTTCGCGAACGCCGCGTCCTGCTCGCCCGCCGCCGCTGCGATGCGCTGGGCGTGGGATGTCGCCTCGGCGGTCGCGGCGACGATGGCGTCCAACGCCTGCAGCGCCGCCGACGACAGCTCCTCGACGCCGCCCACGTTCACCTGGCCGCGCCGCATCTGCTCGACGACCTCCCCGACCTGCCGGTGGATGTCCTGGACCAGCTCGCCCGCCTCGAGCGCCGCCGTCGCGCTCTGCTCCGCGAGGCGGCGCACCTCGTCCGCCACGACGGCGAATCCCTTGCCGTGCTTCCCCGCCCGCGCCGCCTCGATCGCGGCGTTCAACGCCAGGAGGTTGGTCATGTCGGCGAGCTCGCGGATGGACGCGATGAACCCGGTGATGCGCCGGCTCACCTGGCCGAGCTGTTGGACCTTGCTCGACGCCTCGCCCACGAACGTCTTGAGGGCCACGAGCCGCCCGATCGCATCGCGGATCTGGTGGCGGTTCTTGCTCGCGACCTCGCTCGCGGCGCTCGATGCCTGCGCCGCCTCGGTGCCGTCTTCCGACACGCGGCGGGACACCTGCGCGAGGCTCTCCGTGGCCTCGAGCCCGCCCGAGACCTCTCCTTCTTCCGCCAGCACGCCCCGGCGGATGGTCCCGGTGGACTGCGCGACGGCGCTGGCCACCTCCCGCATCGATTGCGCGGCGCGCGCCAGCGTGCCGAGCTGCCGGGTGAGCGTCTCCACCGTCTCGACGAGCGGCCGACGCAGCTCGGTGATGTGGATCGCGGTGGCGAGCTGATTAGCGAACGTGTTGATCGTGACCACGTCTTTCCGGCGGTACACCTTGCGTTTGTGATGCTCGAGCTCGAGCGTGCCGATCACCTGGTCGCCGAACTTGAGCGGCACGATCACGAGGCTCTGGACGACGAGCGGCGCGTCGGCGATGCGCCGGTCGCGCGTCACGTCGTCGATCACGACCGATTCGCCCGTTTTCGTCACGTGCTCCCGCAGTGCCGCGGTGTCCGACGAGGGCTCGCCTCGCTGGGCGCGCCCGATCTGCCCGCGATATGCGAGCTCGATGACCCCCTCCTGCCTCCGGTAAATGCGGAAATCCCCCCAGTCCACGAGGCGGTGCGCGAGACGCTCGATCCGGGCGAACGAGTCCTCGAGACTGATATTGCTCGTGATCACCGCCTCCATCGCGTGAATCTTGTTCAGCTCTTCGGCCGCGATGGCTTCCTCGAGCGTATGCTTGAAGAGCAATCCCAGCGCCCCGAGCGCGGCAGCCACGAACACCCACGCGAGCGGCGGCCAAAAGGCGACCGTGCCGACGACGATGCCAGCGGCGATGACCGTTGCTCCGTAGCCGATGCACTCGTAGCGCAGGATCAGCAGCCGCTCGTCCTGCTCGAGCTTGCTGCGGATGATCAACGCGAAGTAGAACAGCAGGCGGCTGATGACGAAGTACGAGAGCAGGTAGAAGAACAGCGCGGGCACCAGCTCTACGTGCACGCCGGGCGCCGTGACCTCCGACAGGCGTAGCGTCCCCGCGTACACGCCGTAGGCCCCGACCAGCGCGATCACTTCGCGTCCCAGATTCACGAGCGCCGAGAGGAACATCTTCTTCTGCCACAGCCAGTCGGCCCCGAGCACGCCGCCCGTCACGGCGAGCGCCGTCGCCGGCAGGCCGACCACCAGACTCCCCGCTACCGCCACCAGGGCGGTCTGCGTCAGGTAGGAGTACTTGCTCAAGGGCACCTGCGCCCCGCGCAGGAGCAGCGAGGCGACGAGCATCCCCGCCACTTGGGGCAGCTGGCCGGTCCAGCGCGGATCCGCGATCAGCGTCGCGCCCAGCACGGCCGGCCCTGCGATCGCCAGGGCCCGGCTGTAGATCGTGACCAGGCGATTCGCGGTCATCCGTCGCGCACCGCGGCCGCGAGCGCCCGCACCAGGCGTTCCGCCGCGTTGGGCCCGCCCGCACCCAACGCTTCCACGATGGCGCTGCCCACCACGACGCCGTCGGCGAGGCCGGCCGTCGCGCGCGCCTGCGCCGGTGTGCTGATGCCGAACCCGACCGCGACCGGCAGCGGGCTCGCCGCCCGCACGCGCGCGACGTGCTCGGCGAGATCCGCGGGCACCTGATCGCGCGCTCCCGTGACGCCGAGGCGGGAGATCAGATACAGGAATCCACTCGCTCCCTGTACGGCGCGCGCGAGGCGATCGGCGGTCGTCGTGGGGGCGATGAGTCGGATCAGCGCGAGCGGGCTCGCGGCCACCGTCGCCTCCACCCCCTGATCCGCCCCGGCCGGAAAGTCGGTGAGCAGCAGCCCCGCGACGCCCGCGGCGGCGGCCTCGCGCACGAATCGCTCCAGCCCGAACGCCATGACCGGATTCAGGTACGTCATCACCACCACCGGCACCGGCAGCGCGGCCCGGTGGATCAGCTCGAGCACGCGCGCGACCGTCATCCCGTGGTCCAGGGCCGTTTGCGTGGAGCGTTGAATGGTGGGCCCGTCGGCGAGCGGATCCGAGAACGGCACGCCCACCTCGACCAAGTCCGCACCCGCGGCCACGACGACGCGAAGCGCCTCGAGCGACAGCTCCGGCGTCGGAAACCCCGCGGTCAGGTACGGAATCAGGGCGACACGCCGCCCGCCGGCGGTTCCCCGGAGGGCCCGCCAGCGGGCGGCGATCGGGTGGTCAGACAAAGTAGTCGCTGACGTTGATGCCGTACTTTACCGGGTCGGTGACCTTGACGATCGTGCGGGGATAGCCGCCCTGGGCATCCCGCTGCGCGAGATCCGCCAGGAAGCCGGGGTGCTGCACACCGCCGTCGGGCGTGGTCACGATGCGGACGACGGGCCGGTGCACGTGGGTGACGTCCGGATTGGCGCTGTGGACCAGCGCCACCTCGTAGGTGTCGAGGATGACGCAGGTGCCCACCGGATAGATGCCGATCAGGTTGATGAACGCCTTGACGACGATGGTGTCGTAGCCGCGCCGCGGGTTCTCCCACATCTCCTTGAGGACTTGGTCCGGCTGGATCGGCACGGTCTGGTACACGCGTCGGCTGGTGGCCGCGTCGAAGCCGTCGGCCACGGCCACGACCTTCGAGTAAATGGACAGCTCGCGCGGCCGCAGCGACTTGGGATAGCCCGTCAGATCGGTCTTCATGTGGTGCTCGTAGGCGACGATCATGCCCCGGTAGGGGATCTCGCCGTAGCCGCGCAGTCCGAACAGCGTCAGCACGCCGAGCCAGGGATGTGCCTGCATGATGCGCCACTCTTCGTCGGTCAACCCGCCCTGCTTGTTCAGCACCTCGAGCGGCACGCGCGACTTGCCGACGTCGTGGAACAGCGCGGCCATGCCCAGATCGTAGAGCTGCAGCTTGGTGAGGCCGAGCTTGCGACCGAGCGCGACAGAGAAGATGCACACGTTCACGGAGTGCGTGAACGTGTATTCGTCGTAGTCGCGCAGCGTGGTGAGACCCATCAGGGACGCTTCGTTGTTCAAGACCTGATCGACGATTGCCTGCACGGCCCGCTTCACCTTCTTCACGTTGGCGGTGCGCCCCATGCGGATCGAGTTGATGACCTCCTTGGTCACCGCGACGGACCGGGCATACGTGCGCTTCGCCGCCTCTTTCTGCCGCTCTTCGTCCTCCGTGTCCTCGTCGACCTCGAGCGGCGGCTCGACTCCGATGTGAGTCACGCCACCATCGGAGAGCTTTTGGCCGAGCTCGAACACCTTGTTGGGAGTTGCCTCCTTCGCCGCGTACGAGAGGAGCAGTGCGACGAATATCTGCAGTTGTTTGCGCTCCACCCCTTCGTCGATCCGCACGGCGCCGATGCCGCACTGCTGCAGCACGCCCGTGATGTGGGAGAACGACGCGTAGTTGTCGAGGTCGAGCCGCAGCCGCGTGGAGTTGACGAAAATGAACTCGCCTTGGATCCGCACCTCGAGCTCCTTCTCGACGTCGAGGAGGTGCTTGGTGGTCTGGGTCAGGTCGTCGAGCGCCTTCTGCACCTGGGCATTTTCGAGCGGGTAGAGCTTGAAGGAGCGCACGGCCGTGTACAACACCACCAGGAAGTCCCGGCCCGCATGGCGCAGGAATCCGTCCGTGGTCTGGACGGTCTCGGCGATCGAACCGCGGGGATTGTCGCGCTCCGTCACGTTCCCACCTCGCGCAGCGCGCGAGTCACGGCATTCCGCACCAGGGGCTCTTTGTCCTGCGCCGCCCGCTCGAGCACGGCGCGCGCCTCGGGCGTGCGGACCTTGCCGAGCGCCATCGCCGCGCAGGCCCGGGTCTCGGGGTCCGCTTTCTTCCCCAGGAATCCTTTGCCGGCGAGCATCTTCTCGAGGGTCGGAAGGCCCTTCGGTCCCACGAGGGCGCCGAACGCCTCGAAAAACACCATCTTCTCGGTGAGATCGGCGTTCCTGAGCTTGGAGCCGGTGACCATCGACTCCACCCGGGCCGCCGCGTTGCGATAGCCGCGGGCCGCGAGGAACCGCACCGCGGCGATCCGGACGTCGCGGTCGGTATCGTCAATGGCCTTCTCGAGCAGGCGCATGGCGGAGGGGCTCCCGATCGCGGTCAGCGCCTCGATCACCGCCAGCTTGAGCGCCCGGTCTTCCGAGGCGAGCAACGCCTCCATGCCCTCCGGCGCGCCCGGGAGCTTCAGTCGCCCCGCCAGCCGCACCATCTCCAGCTGGACCGTGCCGTCCTGGCTGGCAAGCGCTTTCAGCACCTCTGCCGCGTTCGCCTGCGCCAGCTGGGCAGCGGCGGCCTGCACCAGGTCCCGCACGTATTGGTCGTGGAGCTTGCCGATCCACAACATCAGCGTCGAGAGGGCTTCGGGGCGGAGCTCCTGGAACAGCTGCGACAGGTCGTCCTCGGTGGGGTGGACCGTGGCTTCGTCGAGCGCTTGGAGCAGCTGTGACAACGCGTCGCTCTGCGACAACCGGGCCGGGAGGCCCTCGAGCGTCTGGCGGTGCTCGGGGATCAGCTCGCGTGCGCGCTGCAGGACGGCGCGGGTTTCGCGCAGAATGAGGGCAACGGAGCGGAAGTCTCCGGCGCCCAGCAGGTAGGGGATGAAGTTCTCGACGATCGAGATGAGCTCGGCCCGGACCGTGCCGTAGGTCTGCAGCTCGAGCAGATCGAACAGCATCGACAACACGTTGCGCCGCAGGTCCTGCGCATATTCTCGCTCGACGTCCTTCCTGAGGTAGGCGACCTCGCTGTCTTCCAGGAAGTAGAGCGTGGTGTCGAAATCCTCGATCGACACCAGGCCCTCACGCTTGGGCGGGGCCTCCTCCTCCACTTGCCGGCGCAGCTGCGTCGGCGGGGCGGAGGAGATGGTGTCGCCCGCCTCGATCGGCACGGCATTCTCGGTGGCGAGCTCCCGGAACGTGTACGCGATGAGCTGGAAGTCCTGGGCCCAGAGGAGGGTCAGGAGGTCGTCGGGCGCGTCCGCTTGCAGGTTGCGCGCCTGCTGCAGCACGCCCAGGAAACGCACGATCTCCGTCTCCTCGACGCCTGGCTTGAAGGCCACCGAGCGGACGCCATCCTTATACAGCGTCCAGGCGATGCTCTCGTTGCGCTGGTCCTGGTTGTAGACGACGTTGTCTTCCCAGCGCAGCTCCGTCTCGCCCACGTCGAACACCAGATCGTCGGTCGCCTGCCAGATCTGACGAAACGCCGCCCGGATGTTGTCGACCGCCCGCTGGTACACCGGATTGTTCGGCAGGTAGAGCTGAGTGGCTCGGATCCCCTTGGAGAGGACCTGCATCAGCTCCTCGACCTGCTGGGGCGGCAGTGCCAGCTCGGGTACGGGCGCGTTGGTCAGAGGGCGGCTCCCGTGAGTTCGGCGACCATGGCAACGTCCTTGTCGCCCCGGCCGCTCAGGTTGAGCAAGACGATATCCCCGGCGTGCCACTGCCCGCGGCGCGCCAGCACCCACGCGACGGCGTGCGCGCTCTCCAGGGCCGGCAGGATTCCCTCCAGCCGGGACAGGATCGCGAACGCCTCCAGGGCTTGCCGGTCAGTTACTGCCTCATACAATACCCGACCGCTGTCCTTCAGGTAAGCGTGTTGGGGCCCCACGCCCGGGTAATCGAGGCCCGCGGACACGCTGTGCGCGGGCTGCACCTGGCCGTCCGCATCCTGGAGCAGGTAGCTGAGGCTGCCGTGGAATACGCCCGGCCGTCCGCGGGCGAGCGAGGCCGCGTGCCGGCCGCTCTCGAGCCCCGCGCCCGCCGCCTCGACGCCGACCAGCGCGACCTCCGGGTCGTCGAGGAACGCGGTGAAGATGCCGATCGCGTTCGAGCCGCCGCCCACGCACGCGACCACCGTGCTCGGCAGCCGGCCCCACCGCTCGAGCGCCTGGGCCCGTGCTTCGCGCCCGATCACCGCCTGAAAATCCCGCACGATGCGCGGGAAGGGATCCGGTCCCACCACGGACCCGATGATGTAGTGGGTGGTGGTGACATTGGTGACCCAGTCACGCAGCGCCTCGTTGGTGGCGTCCTTGAGGGTTCGGGTGCCCGACGTCACCGGCACCACCCGCGCGCCCATCAGTTCCATGCGGTAGACGTTGAGCCGCTGCCGCCGCATGTCTTCCTCGCCCATGTACACGACGCACTCGAGCCCGAAGTGCGCGCACACCGTGGCCGTCGCAACCCCGTGCTGGCCGGCTCCCGTCTCGGCGATGATCCGCGGCTTCCCCATGCGGCGCGCCAGCAGCACCTGGCCCACCGTGTTGTTGATCTTGTGTGCACCCGTGTGGTTCAGGTCCTCGCGCTTGAGTGCGACGACGACGCCCGCTCCCACCTCGGCCGCCAGCCGCGGCGCCTCCGTGAGCGGCGTGGGTCGTCCCACGTAGTCCTTGAGCAGGGCCTCGAGCTCGGCCCAGAACGCTGCGTCCCGCTTCGCCGCCTCGTGCACGCGGTCGAGCTCCTCCAGGGCCGCCATGAGGGTCTCGGGCACGTAGCGGCCGCCGTAGGGGCCGAAGCGGCCGGTGGTGAGCGAGCCGGAGTCAGGTGCCATCTGAACCTCCGATTCGCGAGCCCACGAAGAAATGCGGAATGCGGAATGCGGAATGCGTAACAGCAGGGCCGCGGTCGATTCTCGGAGTGGGCCCTATGGCTCGACCGGCGCACGATCTGTTCCGCGTTTCGCGCTCCGCCTTGCGCGTTCCCCTCACCGTCCCCTCCCCGTTCTGAGGACCCCCGTGAGCCCCCGCACCGCGGCCTCCGGATCCGCGGTTCGTGCCACCGACGTGCCGACCAGCACGAGATCCGCTCCCGCGGCCGCCATGCGCTCCACGTCCACGCGGGTCGCGATACCGCTCTCGGCGATCGCCGGCACGCGCGCCGGGACCTGCGCCACCAGCCGTTCGGCGCGCTCCAGATCCACCGCGAAGGTGGCGAGGTCGCGGCTGTTGACGCCGACCGCCGTCGGGTCCGCGCCCAACGCCACCTCGAGCTCGCCCTCCGAATGCACCTCCGCCAGGACGCCCAGATCCTGGCCTCGCGCCGCGCGCGCGAGCGCCCGCAGCCGATCCGGGGCGAGCGCCCGCACGATCAACAACACCGCGCTCGCCCCGGCCGCCCGCGCCTCGCAGAGCTGCAGCTCGTCGAGGATGAAGTCCTTGCGCAATACGGGCACCTCCACGGCGCGCGTCACCCGCGCCAGGTCGTCGAGCGAGCCGCCGAAGTGCAGCTCATCGGTGAGCACCGAAATCGCCGCGGCGCCACCGCGCGCGTACGCGCGCGCGTGCGCCACCGGATCCAGGTCCTCGCGGATCGCCCCTGCGGAAGGCGAGCGACGCTTTACCTCGGCGATCACGCCCACCGCGTGCCCGGTCAACGCGCCTGCGAACGGGCGGGGCGCGGGCGCCGCGGCCGCCCGACGCTCGAGGTCCCGCGCCCCCGCCCGCAAGCGCTCCACCCGATCGCGGGTGGCGGTAAGAATGGCGTCGAGCCTCGTCTCCGGCATCCTTGCGTTCGGTCGATTTTCGGGTAGATTAAGCTTCGGTTTCTGTTCGGGAGACACTGTGCCGCTCACCCGCCGTCAGCGCGAAATCCTGGACTTCATCTCGGCCCAGATCACCGGGCAGGGCTACGCGCCCAGTTTCGAGGAGATCGCGGAGCGGTTCTCGTTCCGTTCCCTCGCCACCGTGCACGAGCACCTCACCAACCTCGAGCGCAAAGGGTACATCCAGCGCGCGCATAACGAGAGTCGCGGCATCGAGGTGGTCCCGCCGCGGGGCCAGACCGGGGCCACCGAGCTGCCGTTGTACGGGCTCGTCGCCGCCGGCGCGCCGATCGAGGCGGTGAGCGGCAGCGACACGATCGCGGTGCCCGACGAGCTGATTCCGCGGCGCGGGCGCAGCTACGTGCTCAAGGTGCGCGGGCAATCGATGATCGACGAGCACATCCAGGACGGCGACTACATCGTGGTGCACGAGCGGAACCAAGCCGACAACGGCCAGACGGTGGTTGCGCTGGTGCACGGCTCGAGCGCCACGGTCAAGCGCTTCTATCGCGAGCCGGGTGGGTGGATCCGGCTCGAGCCCGCGAACCCCACCATGACGCCGCTGCGTCTCAACGAGCGGGATGTCATGGTCCAGGGCGTCGTGGTAGGCGTCATCCGGAGGTACTAGTGCCGTTCCAACCTGGTCTCGGACGACACGAGGCACCGGTCAGCCGCCCCCAGTTGTAACCGCACTCGTCGCGCGGCGCAGGCGCTCGAGCGCCTCGCGAGCGCCGCCGGTGCGCACAGTCTCCCGCGCCCGCGCCACGCCGTCCCCGTACGATGCGACGAGTCCCGCCACGTAGATCGCCGCACCCGCGTTGAGCAGCAAGGCGGCGAGCCCGCCCGCATCCTCGCGCCCGTCCCCGAGCAAGTGCTCGATGCGCGCGGCGTTTGCGGCGGGCTCACCACCCGACAGCCCCGCCACGTCGTCGATCGCGAGTCCGTAGCGCGCCGCGTCGAGCTCCCATATCACCACGCCGCCGTTTCTCACCTCCCACACGTCGGTGATGCCATGCGGCGCGATCTCGTCCATGCCGATGCGGCCGTGGACCACGAGCGCATGGTCGGTCCCCAGTTGCGCCAGGGCCGCCGCCACGACCGGCGCGCGGTCACGGTCGGCGACGCCGACGACCTGGCGCCGCACGCCGGCCGGGTTGGCGAGGGGGCCGAGCAGGTTCATCACCGACGGGATGGCGAGCTCGCGGCGCACCGGTGCCGCGTGCTTCATCGCGGGATGGAAATTGGGGGCGAAGAGAAACGTGACACAGGCCTCGCGCAGCACCCGCGCCGCGTCCCCCGCATCGAGGCTGATGCGCACGCCCAGCGCCTCGAGCACGTCGGCCGAGCCACATTTGGAGGTGAACGAGCGGTTGCCGTGCTTCGCCACCACGGCCCCCGCCCCCGCGGCGACGAACGCGGCCGCGGTCGAGATGTTGAAGGTGGACACCGCGCCCCCGCCGGTGCCGCAGGTGTCCACCAGGGACGCGCCCTGTGCCTCCACCGGCACCATCGCCTGGCGCAACGCTCGGGCGGCGCCGGCCACCTCGTCGGGCGTCTCGCCCTTCACACGGAGGCCCACCAGCAGCGCGGCGATCTGTGCCGGCGTCGCTTCGCCGCGCATCACCACGCTGAACGCGTCGGTCGTCTGCTGCGCGCTCAGCGACTGGCGGTCGGCGAGAGCGACGATCGCGCGGCGCAGCGGGGAGGAGGCGGGGTGGGACGGCGCGGGCACGGGGCAAAGGGGGTTTCGGGCCTGCCAAAGCTACCCCGCAAAATCGCGTTTTGTCAAATACCACAACGGGTTGCGTGCCTTGATTGACCCCCTGTTTCACCCTATCTTTCGCCCGTGACGAGCCGGCCCTACCTCGCCGTGGTGCAGTACGACGGCGCGGAGTTCGCCGGCTGGCAGCGGCAGCCGGAAACGCGCACGGTGCAGGCAGAGTTCGAGGCCGTGCTGGAGCGTCTCATGGGGCGGCGCACTCCGGCGACCGGGGCGGGACGCACCGACACGGGGGTGCACGCGCTCGGTCAGGGCGTCGGGTTCCTGGCGGGCGAGCGCTGGGCGGCCGACGGCGCGGGGCTGTATCGAGCGCTGAACGCGCTCCTGCCGCGCGACATCTGGGTGGAGCAGGTGCACCCGATGCGCCCCGGGTTTGACGCGCGGAAGAGCGCTGTGGCGCGCCGCTACCGCTACGTGATCGGCACCGACGATGCGGCGCGCTCGCCATTCCGGCGGCCGTACGAATGGACGCTCGGCCACGAGCTCGATGGCGCGTTGCTGGCGCGCGCCGCCGCCCTGTTGCCCGGGGAGCACGACTTCCGTGGCCTCGCGGTCACCGGCGCGGGCTCGACGAAGCCCCATTACCGCAGCCGCGTGGCGCTCGCCCAGTGGGCGCCGCGGACTGACGGAGCGGGGGTGACGTTCACGATCGAGGCCGACCGGTTCCTGCATCGCATGGTGCGCTTGCTCGTGGGCGCGATGGTCGATGTCGCCCTGAACCGGCGCCCCTTCGAGGACCTTCCCCGCTTGCTCACCGCGACCGACAACCAGGCGGCGAGTCCGCCCGCTCCGCCGCAAGGGCTCTATCTGGTGACGGTGCGTTATCCCGCTGACCTCTACGCCGAGGCCTGAGTCATGAAGTTCTTCCTCGATTCCGCGAGCCTCAAAGACATCAACTGGGCCACGCAGGCCGGGCTGATCGACGGCATCACCACCAACCCGTCGCTGCTCGCCAAGCAGGCGGGCGATCTGGATCCCCGCGATGTCCTGAAGGAGATCTGCTCCCTGGTGGAGGGCCCGGTCTCCGCCGAAGTCGTCGCGGTCGACGCGGACGGCATGGTGCGGGAGGGCACGGAGCTCGCGAAGATCGCGGACAACATCGTCGTGAAGGTCCCGATGCTCGAGGCGGGGATGGTCGCGGTGCGCCGGCTGGCGGAGGATGGCATCAAAACCAACGTGACCCTGTGCTTCTCGAGCGTCCAGTGCCTGATCGCGGCCAAAGCGGGCGCCGCGTACGTGAGCCCGTTCATCGGCCGCCTCGACGACGTGGGCCAGGAGGGCATGGACGTGATCCGCGAAGCGCGGGTCATCTTCGACAACTACCAGATCGCCACTGAGATCCTGGCGGCCTCGATCCGGCATCCGCGACACGTGGTGGAGGCGGCGATGATCGGCGCCGACGTCGCCACGCTTCCCCCGGACGTCCTGAAGAAGCTGTTGCTGCACCCGCTCACCGACCGCGGGCTGGAGCAGTTTCTCGCCGACTGGAGCACGCTGGCCGCGCGCACCAAGGCCCCCGTTTGACGTACTCCTCGCCCCTCTCCGAGCGCTACGCTTCCCCGGCGATGCAGGCCTTGTGGGGAGAGCGGCGACGGATCGGGTTGTGGCGGCGACTCTGGCTCGCGTTGCTGGAAGTCCAGCGGGACCTCGGCCTCGACGTCCCGGAGCGCGCCCTCGGGGAGCTGCGCGCGCACCTGGACGACGCCGATCTCGAGCGCGCGGCGGAACACGAGAAGCGGCTGCGCCACGACGTGATGGCGCACATCCACCTGCTGGGCGAGCAGGCGCCGACGGCGCGCCCCTTCATCCACCTCGGCGCCACGAGCGCCTACGTCACCGACAACGCCGATCTGGTTCTGATGCGCGAGGGGCTGCAGCTCCTCCTGGGGCGGGTGGCCGCCGTGCTGGTGGCTCTCTCCAAGCTCGCCCGCCGCTATCGCGACGTGCCCTGCCTCGCCTACACCCACTTCCAACCGGCGCAGCTCACCACCGTCGGGAAGCGAGTCACCCTCTGGATGCAGGAGCTGCTGCTCGACGCCGAAGAGGTGCTGCACCGGCTCGCCACGCTGCAGTTCCGCGGCGTCAAAGGCACGACGGGCACCCAGGCGAGTTTCCTCGAGCTGTTCGACGGTGACGACGAAAAGGTGCGCGAGCTCGACGTCCGGGTGGCCCGGCAGATGGGCTTCGAGCGGGTGTTTCCGGTCACGGGTCAGACCTACCCCCGCAAGCTGGACGCGCAGGTGCTCGCCGCCCTCGCGGGGATCGCCCAGTCCGCCGCGAAGTTCGCGACCGACCTGCGCCTGCTGCAGCACGAGGGCGAGATGCTCGAGCCATTCGAGAGCAACCAGGTGGGGTCATCCGCGATGGCCTACAAGCGCAACCCGATGCGCGCCGAGCGGATGACCGGCCTGGCGCGCTTCGTGATCGAGCTCCAAGGCAATGCCTGGCATACCGCCGCCGAGCAGTGGCTTGAGCGCACACTGGACGACAGCGCCAACCGCCGGCTCGTCATTCCGGAGGGGTTTCTCGCGACCGACGCGATTCTCGTCCTCGCCACCAACGTGGCCGCCGGGCTGGAGGTGCGCGAGCCCGTGATCGCGCGCCACGTCGCGGCGCACCTCCCGTTTCTGGCCACCGAACGCCTGCTGATGCGCGGGGTGAAAGCGGGCGGCGACCGCCAGCGCCTGCACGAAGTGATCCGGACTCACAGCCTCGCCGTGGCGCAGGAGGTGGCCGAGCGCGGCGCCCCGAACGATCTGCTCGAGCGGCTGGCCCGCGACCCGGCGTTCAAGACGCTGAAGGTCGCCGTGCGTCCGGAGGAGCTCGATGCGGCGGCCTACACGGGGCGCGCGCCACGGCAGGTAGACGAGTTTCTCGAGCAGGTCGTGCCGGACGTGCTGCGCCGCATCGAGGCCGTGGCGCCGGCCGTGATCTCGGCCGAGGTCACCGTATGACGGCCCCGCTCGTGGCCAGCGCCCTGCCCCTCCCCCTGCTCCGTCGCGGTAAGGTCCGGGAAGTGTACGACGCCGACGCAGACACCCTGCTTCTGGTGGCGAGCGATCGCGTGAGCGCGTTCGACGTCGTGCTGCGCGAGCCCGTCCCTCATAAAGGGGCCGTGCTGACGCAGCTCAGCGCATTTTGGTTCGAGCGGCTCGCGGCGGTGATCTCGAGCCACTTCCTCACGGCCGACGACGACGCGATCGTGGCGCGGGTCCCGGCGCTCGAACCGTTCCGCCCGACGCTCACAGGGCGGGCCATGCTCGTACGGCGCACGACGCCGGTGCCGTTCGAGTGCGTGGTCCGGGGTTACATCACCGGCTCCGCGTGGGCCGAATACCGGCAGTCGGGGACGCTGGCGGGTGAGTCGCTCGCCCCGGGGCTCGTCGAAAGCGCCCGGCTCGATCCGCCGATCTTCTCTCCCGCCACGAAAGCCGACGTCGGGCACGACGAAAATGTGACGTTCGACCACGTCGTGAGCGCGCTGGGTCGCCCGCTCGCAGAGCGGCTCAAGCAGGCCAGCCTGGCGTTGTACGAGGCGGGTCGCGCCTACGCGGCGCCGTGCGGCATCATCATCGCCGACACCAAGTTCGAGTTCGGCACCACGGCCGACGCACGGCTCCTCGTGATCGACGAAGTGTTGACGCCCGACTCGTCCCGGTTCTGGCCGGCCGACCATTACACGCCGGGCCGAAGCCAGCCGAGTTTCGACAAGCAGCCCCTGCGCGACTACCTCGCCGGGCTCAAGCAGGAGGGCCTGTGGGATGGCAACATGCCCCCGCCTCCGCTCCCCGCCGAAGTCGTGCAGGCGACGAGCGAGCGGTATCTGGAGGCCTACCGCCGCATCACGGGCAAGCCCCTTGCGATCGCGTGATGCGCATCGCGCCCGAGGGCTGGCCCTTCATCCTTGCCGGGTGGGTGCTGGTAGCGCTCGGGGCGTGGGGGGTGGGGGCGTGGGGACGCTGGCTGTGGGCCGTCGAGGTCCCTCTGCTCCTGGTGGCGGTGTGGCTGCTGGTGTTCTTCCGCGACCCACAGCGTACGGGACCGCGCGGCGACCGGTACGTGATCGCACCCGCGGACGGCAAGGTGGTGGACGTCCGGGTGGTGGATGAGCCCATGTTCCTCAAAACGCAGGCGACCCGGATCTCGATCTTCATGAGCGTGTTCGACGTGCATGTCAACCGCTATCCGGCGACCGGGACGGTCGAGCTGGTCCGGTACAACCCGGGCCGGTTCCTGCACGCCGCGTCGGACAAGGCGAGCCTCGAGAACGAACAGGCTTCGGTCGGTCTGCGTGGCGCCCGGGGACCGCTGCTCGTGCGCCAGATTGCGGGCCTCATCGCTCGGCGGATCGTGACCGACGGCCGGGCCGGCGATCGCGCGACGCAGGCGGCACGGATGGGGATGATCCGATTCGGCTCGCGGGTGGACGTGTTCATCCCCGTGGCCACGCGATCCGCGGTGCGCGTCGCCTCGGGTGACCGGGTGCGGGCGGGCGCGACGGTCCTGGCGGAGTACACGCCGTGAGTCGCTTCCCTGGTCCGGGCATGCGGCGAGTCGTGATCGTCGTGCCGAGTCTGTTCACGCTTTTCAACCTGTTCTTCGGCATCTGGTCCATGGTGCTCGCCGCGCGCGGCGAGTTCTTCCGCGCCGGCTGGTATATCTTCTTCGCCGGCGTGCTGGACGCGCTCGACGGCCGGGTGGCGCGGCTCTCGAGGACGGGCACGCGGTTCGGCGCGGAGCTCGACAGCCTGGTGGACATCGTGAGCTTCGGGGTCGCCCCCGCGTTCCTCATCTACCAGCTCGAGTTCGCGAGCGCGAGTCAGGCGGAATGGATCTTCTGCTATTTCTACGTGATGGCGGTCGCCATCCGGCTCGCGCGATTCAACGTCACTCAGGCGGGTCGCGCCAAGCGTTACTTCATCGGGTTGCCGTCGCCCGCCGCGGGCATGACCCTCGCGACGTTCTATCCCTTCACGACCACGGAGCTGCACCAGCAGCTGTTCCGCTTCGTGCCGCGCCACCACCTGATGCAGCTCCTGATGATCGTCCTCACGATCCTGATGGTCAGTAACGTGCGCTACGCCACGGTGCCGCGCGTCGGCATCCGGACGGTGAAAGGGCTCTTGGGGCTCGCGACCATCCTGTTTATCCTCATCTTCGGCATTCTCGAGCACAACGCGTTCTTCTTCCCCTTGGGCATCGCCTACATGGCGTACGGCATACTGCGTGCAACGCTGCTGGGATTCCTCGACGAATCGGAGGACGACGACGAGGCGGACATCGCGGGCCCGATCGTGATCGGGGAGGGCGAAGGAGCCGGCGAGTCGTATGGGCCGCCGGCGCGTGGTATCGCACCCCGCAGCGGGCAGGGATGACCGCCTTCCGGGTCGAGGTGCGAGTGATGCCGCGCGCCGCGCTGCTCGACCCGCAGGGGCAGGCGGTGGAGCACGCCTTGCACGCGCTGGGCTTCAGCGAGGTCGCCCGCGTGCGTATGGGGAAGCACCTGGTGCTGGACGTGAAGGCCGCGTCGCGCGACGAGGCGCTCGCCCGCGCGCGCGCCATGTGCGACCAGTTGCTCGCGAACCCCGTGACCGAGGACTACGATCTGGCGCTGGACGGAGAGGCACCGCGATGACGCGGGTAGCGGTGATCGTGTTTCCCGGCTCGAACTGCGACGCGGATACGCTTGCGGCCGCGCGCGCGGCGGGCTCCGACGCGTACTTCGTGTGGCATCGCGATACCGACCTGCGGCAGGCCGACGTGGTAATCCTCCCCGGCGGCTTCAGCTACGGCGACTACTTGCGCTCGGGGGCGATTGCCCGCTTCTCAGGCGTCATGGCGTCCGTCACGGCGCACGCCCGGGGCGGTGGCGCCGTGCTCGGTATTTGCAACGGCTTCCAGATCCTGTGCGAGGCAGGATTGCTCCCCGGCGGCCTGATGCGCAACGCGCGGCTGCGCTTCCTCTCCCGCCCGGTGTGGGTGCGCGTCGACCAGACCGACACCCCGTTCACCCGCCTGTACGACAAGGGCGAGGTGCTCGAGATCCCGATCGCCCATGGCGACGGGCGCTACGTGGTGGACGCGCGCACGGCCGCCGAGCTCGAGGCAATGGACCAGGTGGTGTGGCGCTACGTGCGCGACAACCCGAATGGGTCGACGAACGACATCGCCGGCGTGACGAACGCCGGCCGGAACGTGGTGGGGATCATGCCGCACCCGGAGCGCCGCAATGCCCCGGCTTTGGGCGGCCAGGATGGGGCCCGCGTCTTTCACTCGATGGAGGCTCGACATGCGACGCAGCACGCTATGGATGTGCGCGCTGTTGATGATCGCCACCTCAGGGTGTAAGCAGATCAACGAGCAGGTAGCGAAGGTGAAGGAGAAGATCGCCGCGGCACGGAACCGCAACAAGCCGGCGCAGGCGACGCGGGCGCTGCCCGCACCGGTCACGCCGCAGCCGGCCGCACCCGCTCCGGAAGCCGCCGCGCCCGCCGCGCCGCAGAAGCCGCGCCGGCAGGCCCCGGACGTGCCGCTGCCCGGGCGCGATGTCCCGTACGACTCGCCCGACACGGGTACGGTCGCGCCGGGCATGAGCGAGCGGGAGGTCTACTCGTTGTGGGGCTCGCCCGTCGCCGTCCGGCGCCAGGGTGACATGACGTATTTGTATTACCGGAACGGCTGCGAGTACACGTGCGGGACGGCGGACGTGGTCTTCCTCCAGAACGGACAGGTCGTCGACGCGGTGCTCCGCTGGCCGGGCCATGGCTACAGCGGGCAATCGTCCTCGCCGGCGGCCACGCCGCCGCACGGCCCCGCCCGCCCGGGAGGCGACACGCTCACGGTCAAGTCACCTTCGACGCCGTAGGCCGATGCCCGACAAACCGAGCCGGAACGAGGAGGAATACTTCGCCCAGCGGGACGCCGAGCTGCGGCGCCAGCAGCGCGCCAGCGCCCAGCAGGCCGCCGTCGACGCCGAGCGTCGCTCCCACCATATGAAGTGCCCGAAATGCGGCTACGACTTGATCACCGGGGAGTGGCACGGGGTTCAGATCGATCAATGCACCCACTGTCACGGCCTCTGGTTCGACGCGGGCGAGGCGGAGAGCATCGTGGCGCATGCCGAGCCCAACGTCATCGCCCGGGTGTTCCGCGCCGTGCTGCGCGGTGTCTCCGGGGCGAAGGCGTCCGACACGTGACGCGGGGCGCCCTCCCCCCCACTCCGTTCCCGGGCGACCCCCCGATCACGCCGCAGCTGGTCCGCGAGCACAATCTCACCGACGAGGAGTACGGCCGGATCACCGCGCTGCTCGGGCGCACGCCCAGCTTCGCCGAGCTCGGCGTGTTTTCGGCGCTCTGGAGCGAGCATTGCTCCTACAAGCACTCTCGGCCGGTGCTGCGTACCTTCCCGACCACCGGGGCCCAGGTCGTCCAGGGCCCGGGGGAGAACGCTGGCGTGCTGCGGCTACCGGATGGCTGGGCGGTGGCGTTCAAGATCGAATCGCACAACCACCCGTCGGCGGTCGAGCCATATCAGGGGGCAGCCACGGGTGTCGGCGGCATCCTGCGGGACGTCTTCACCATGGGTGCCCGACCGGTGGCGGTCCTGAACAGCCTGCGGTTCGGCCCCCTCGACGCGGCGCGCAATCGCTACCTGTTCGCCGGTGTGGTAAAAGGGGTGGGCGACTACGGCAATTGCGTCGGCGTCCCGACGCTGGGCGGCGAGGTGGACTTCGGTCCGAGCTACGGCGGCAACCCGCTCGTGAACGCGATGTGCGTTGGTCTCCTCAAGGAAACGGATCTCATCACGGCGGCGGCGCACGGCGTCGGCAATGTCCTGCTGGTGGTGGGTTCACGCACGGGCCGGGACGGCATCCACGGGGCGTCCTTCGCGTCCGAGGAGCTGACCCAGCAGAGCCAGCAGCGCCGGCCCCAGGTCCAGGTGGGCGACCCGTTCACCGAGAAGCTGCTCCTCGAGGCGAGCCTCGAATTGATCGCATCGGGCCACATCGTGGCGATCCAGGACATGGGCGCCGCCGGGCTGACGTCCTCCTCCGCCGAGATGGCCGCGAAGGGCGGCGTGGGCGTCGAGATCGACCTCGCGCTCGTCCCTACCCGCGAGCCGGGGATGACTCCGTACGAGATCCTGCTGTCGGAGTCGCAGGAGCGCATGCTCGTGGTGGCGAAGGCCGACCGCGTCGCGGCAATCCAGGCGATCGCTGCGAAATGGGACCTCGACGCCACACCCATCGGTCGCGTGACGGACGACGGGATGTACCGGGCGAAGTGGAAGGATCAGGTCGTGGTCGAGATCCCCGGCCGGCGCCTGATCGACGACTGCCCGGTGTACACGCCGGAGGCGCGCGAAGACGAAGCCATTGTCCGGCTGCGCGCCGCCACGCCTCCCGCCTCCCGCCTCCCGCCTCCCGATGAGGTCCTTCTCAAGCTCCTGGACCACCCGCCGATCGCATCGAAGCGCTGGGTCTACGAGCAGTACGACTCGACCGTCCAAGCGGGCACGGTGATCGGCCCGGGAGGCGACGCGGGCGTGATTCGCGTGCGCGATGCGGCGTTCGGCATTGCGGTCACGGTGGACTGCAACAGTCGGTATGTGCTGCTCGACCCATACGAGGGAGGCAAGGCGGCCGTGGCGGAGGCGGCGCGGAACATCGCCTGCACCGGCGCCCAGCCGCTCGGCGTCACCGATTGCCTGAACTTCGGGAGTCCCGAAAGGCCGGCCGCCTTTTACCAGTTCACCGAGAGCTGCCGCGGCATCGCCGAAGCCTGCCGCGCGCTCGATACGCCGGTGACGGGCGGGAACGTCTCCTTCTACAATGAGAATCCCAAGGGCGCCGTGGATCCCACACCGGTGGTGGGAATGGTGGGTCTCTTGCCCCAGGTGGATCGCGCCGTGCCGAGCCACGCGCAAGCGGTGGGCGACGTCGTGTTCGTGCTGGGCGAGACGCGGGCCGAGCTGGGCGGATCGCAGCTGTGGGAGGCGGTGCACGGGTTCGTCGGCGGCGCGCCGCCGCGCGTGGACCTCGCCGTCGAGCGGCGGCTGGTGGATTACCTGGTCGCGGCGGCGGCGCGCGGCCTGGTATGCTCGGCGCACGACTGCTCGCAGGGTGGCCTCGGCGTGGCGCTGGCGGAGGTCGCAATGGGCGGCCCGTACGACGAGACAGGATTCGGCCTCGACATCGATCTCACCACTTACGGCTTACGCCTTGCGCCTATCGATCTGTTGTTCAGCGAGTCGCATGGGCGCGCGGTGGTCACGTGCCGCCCCGAGGGGGTCACGGCCGTCGGGGCGCTCGCGCACGAGCACGGGGTCCCGGCGCGACGGATCGGCACCGTCGGTGCGCGCGGGGGGGTGGTCCGGCTGCGACTGCGCGATGCCACGGTCGAGCAGCCCGTCGACCGGCTCAGGCACGTATATTTCGGAGCGATTCCCCGGCGCATGGGAGACTGATCATCGAATGTGCGGCGTCATCGGCGTCACCGGCGTTCCCGACGCGGCCCGCGTGGCCTACCTCGGCCTCTACAGTCTGCAGCACCGCGGCCAGGAGTCGGGCGGGATGGTCGCGGTGGACGAGGCAGGCGTGGCGCGATCCCACCGCGGGATGGGGCTCGTCTCGGACATCTTCAACGAGAAGGTGCTGGCCGAGCTGCCGGGTGACGTCGCCATCGGGCACACCCGCTACTCCACCGCCGGAACCTCCGTCCTCGCCAACGCCCAGCCGATGCTCGCTCGCTATCGCGAAGGCCCGCTGGCGCTCGCGCACAACGGCAACCTTACAAACGCGGTCCAGCTGCGGTCGGACCTCGTCGCCAAGGGGTCGCTGTTCCAGAGCTCGTCGGACAGCGAGGTGCTGGTGCATCTGATCGCCCGCTCCGAGGCCCGCGAGCCGGAAGACCAGCTGCTGGACGCGCTGGAGCGAGTCGAGGGCGCCTACTCGCTGCTCATCACGATCGGACGTACGCTGTATGCGATCGTGGATCCGCGCGGCTTCCGACCGCTGGTCCTGGGCCGTCTCGGGCGGGGCTGGGTCGTCGCCTCGGAAACATGCGCGCTCGACATCACCGGCGCGACCCTGGTGCGCGAGCTCGAGCCCGGGGACTTCGTCCGCATCCACGGCGAGGACGTCGACCAGCTGCCGCGGCTTGCGGCGCGGCCCCCGCGTCGCTGCGTTTTCGAGCTGGTCTACTTCTCGCGGCCGGACAGCACGGTGTTCCACCGGTCGGTGGATGGGGTGCGCCGGGCACTGGGTCGGGAGCTGGCGCGCGAGCACCCGGCGCCCGGTACCGACTGCGTGTTTTCCGTTCCGGACTCATCCAACGCCATGGCGCTTGGCTTCTCCGAGGAGTCGGGCGTCAAGCTCGAGCACGCGCTCATCCGCAACCATTACGTCGGCCGCACGTTCATCCATCCCGCCCAGGCCGGCCGCATGGCCAAGGTCAAGATCAAGTTCAATCCCGTGCGGGAAGTGCTCCGGGGAAAGAAGGTCGTGGTCGTGGACGACTCGATCGTGCGCGGCACGACGAGCCGGGCGTTGGTCCAGCTGATCCGCCAGGCGGGCGCCGCCGAAGTGCATCTGCGGGTCGCGTCCCCGCCCATCACCGGCCCGTGCTATTACGGGATCGACACGCCGAGCAGGCACGAACTGATTGCGTCGAGCAGCAGCGTCGAGCAGATCCGTGAGCACCTGGGCGTGGACACCCTCGGGTATCTCTCGCTGGACGGGATGCTCCGCGCCGCGGGGGGCGAGCCGAGCGACTTCTGCCACGCGTGTTTCTCGGGCGACTATCCCACGGCCATTCCCGAAGATCTCGAGCGGGCCCGCAACGCAGCACCGCTCCTCGCCGCTATCCCCAGCTGACCCGCAGTGCCGGCGCTCGAGCGGTGGGTGTACTCTTTCGGCAACGGCCGCGCCGACGGCTCGGCGGCCATGCGCGACATCCTGGGTGGCAAGGGGGCCGGCCTCGCCGAAATGGCGAACCTCGGTTTGCCCGTCCCGCCGGGGTTCACGATATCGGCGAAGCTGTGCATCGCCTACCTCGAGCAAGGCACTTTCCCCGACGATCTGCGTGAAGAAGTCGATCGCCATCTGAAGCAGCTGGAGCGCGCGTCCAAGAAGCGGTTCGGCGACGCACGCAATCCGCTGCTCGTGTCGGTGCGCTCCGGCGCTGCGGTGTCGATGCCGGGGATGATGGAGACGATTTTGAACCTGGGCCTGACCGACGAGACCGTACAGGGGCTCATCGCGGGCTCGAAGAATCCTCGGTTCGCCTACGATTCCTACCGTCGCTTCGTCCAGATGTACGGCGACGTGGTGTTCGATCTCGGCAAGGAGCCGTTCGCGGAGGTGCTGGAGGAGTTCAAGCGTCGGCGTAAGGTAGAGCGGGACATCGATCTCCCGGCCGACGACTTGAAGGCCCTGGTGCGAGAGTTCAAGTCCATCATCCAGGCGAAGTGCGGTCTTCCCTTCCCCGAGGATCCCACCGCGCAGCTGTGGGGCGCGATCGCAGCGGTCTTCAAGAGCTGGCGCACGCGCCGCGCCGTGGACTACCGGCGGGTGCACGGCATCCCCGACGATCTGGGCACGGCGGTGAACGTGGTCGCGATGGTGTACGGCAACATGGGGGACGATTCCGGGACTGGGGTCGCCTTCACGCGCGACTGCAGCACGGGCGAAGCGGTGCTCAATGGCGACGTGCTGACCAACGCGCAGGGTGAGGACGTCGTCTCGGGCGCGCGCACCCCCGAGTCACTCGCCAAGCTCAAGCGCGGTAAGCTCGCCAAAGTGTACCGCGAGCTGGAGCGCATCGCCGAAAAGCTCGAGCGGCACTTCGGGGACGTGCAGGACATCGAGTTCACGTTCGAGCACGGCACCCTGTACCTGCTGCAGACGCGTCGCGCTCAGCGCGCCGGGCTCGCGGCGGTGCGCAGCGCCGTGGAGATGGTGGAGGAGGGACTCATCACGCCCAGCGAGGCGGTGCAGCGCGTCCCACCCCAGGACCTGGACCAGCTGTTCCACCCGATGGTCGACCCGCGCGCAGCGGTGACCCTGGTCGCGAAAGGTCTCCCGGCCTCGCCCGGGGCGGCGACGGGCGAGGCGGTATTCGACGCGGACGAGGCGGAGGCCCTGGCCCATGAGGGCCGCAAGGTCATCCTCATCCGGCCGGAGACCTCCCCCGAGGACTTCCACGGGATCGTTGCGGCGCAGGCGGTGATCACCGCGCGGGGCGGCATGACGAGCCACGCCGCCGTGGTGGCCCGGGGGATGGGCAAGACCTGCGTCGTCGGAGCGAAAGACATCGACGTGGACCCCGCGGCGGGCCGGATGCGCGCCAACGGCCGCGTCGTCAAATGGGGTCAGCTCATCACGGTGGACGGGACCACCGGCCGGGTGCTGCTCGGCGCCGCCAAGCTGGTGGAGCCCAAGCTCGGCAGCCACTACGCCAAGCTGATGGCGTGGGCCGACCAACACCGCCGGCTGGGGGTGCGCGCCAACGCCGACACCCCGGCCGACGCGAAGCGCGCCCGCGAGTTCGGCGCCGAGGGGATCGGGCTGTGCCGCACCGAGCACATGTTCTTCGAGGGCGATCGCATCACGGCCATGCGCGAAATGATCGTGGCGCCGGACGAGGCGGGCCGCCGCCGCGCGCTCGCCAAGCTGCTCCCGATGCAGCGCGAGGACTTCGAGGGGATGTTCGAAGCGATGGCCGGCCACCCGGTCACGATCCGGCTGCTCGATCCTCCGCTGCACGAGTTCCTGCCGCACGGGAAGGACGAGATCGGAACGCTCGCCCGCGCCATGAAGCTGCCCGCGGTCCGGCTGCAGCGGCTCGTTGCCTCGCTGGTCGAGGCGAACCCGATGCTCGGGCATCGCGGCTGCCGGCTCGGCATCACGTATCCCGAGATCACCGAAATGCAGGCCCGGGCCATTTTCGAAGCGGCGTGCCGCGTGGTGAGCCGCGGCAAAAAGGTGACTGTCGAGGTCATGATCCCGCTGGTCGCGCTGGTCGAGGAGCTGCGTCGCCAGACCGAGATCGTACGTCGAGTGGCACGGGAGGTGTTCCAGGCCGAGGGCCGGGCCGTGCCGTATCTCGTGGGAACCATGATCGAGCTGCCGCGCGCGGCGCTCACCGCCGACGAGATCGCCCGGGACGCGGAGTTCTTCTCCTTCGGAACGAACGACCTCACGCAGACGACGTTCGGCTTGTCGCGCGACGACGCCGGCCGGTTCCTGCCCTTCTACATCGAGCACGGGATCCTGAAGGACGACCCGTTCCAGGTGCTCGACCAGGAGGGCGTCGGCAAGCTGATCGAGCTCGCCGTGAAGCTCGGCCGGGCCAGCCGCAACGATCTGAAGATCGGGATCTGCGGCGAGCACGGCGGCGAGCCCGCGTCGGTGAAGTTCTGTCACCATGTGGGGATGAACTACGTGTCCTGCTCGCCGTTCCGCGTGCCCATCGCGCGTCTGGCCGCCGCCCAGGCGGCGCTCGAGGAGCAGGGGGTGATCAACCGGACGAGAGCGACAGTCTAGGGGCTCGGGGTTCGGGGCTAGGGGTTCGGGGCTAGGGGATGCGCATCCCTAACCCCGGATCCCGCGTCCCGAGCCCCGTCGTTAGCCCCTCGTCAGCGCGGCGCCGATCAACAGCGCGACCATGAACTGGATAGTCGCCGCCGTATAGGCAGCACCCTTCGTGGTCTTGTGGGTCACCGTGACTCCCAGCCCCGTCAGGAACAAACCATACAGCGTGAACGGGTTGATGCCGCGCAGCAGGCCCAGCATGAATCCCTTGGCGTCGGGTGCCAGCAGATCGAGTCCCAGGGACGGCTGCAAGTCCAGCATGCTAAGGTCGCCTTCCCGGACGGCCGGAACGGCGCCCAATATACGGGGTTGGATGGGAGCGGCTAACTGAGGTAGCCTCCCTTCGAAAAGCGGGGGGCTGGCGCCACGCCCGAGCGGCGATCATCGTATCAGCATGTCGGACCTTCGCCTCACACGGATCGCCGCCCTCGCCGCCGGGCTCATGACCAGCGGTTGCGCAGACCACGGGACCGGGACGGGACCGGGCGGGAGCTCGCTGCGGCTGCTGTACGGGGACGGCGCGAGCGACACGGTACTGTCCAAGCCGGGGCAGGCGCTCGTCGTTGAGGTACGCGGCGAAAACGGCTCCCCCGCCCAGGGCAGCATCGTTCGCTTCGAGGCTTTACCCATCGACAGTGCCAACCCGTACTCCCTTGGCGTGTACGTCGCGCCGCTCACGAGCCCGAGTTTTTCCGGCTTTGCTGCGGACTCGGCGGACAGCCGCGGACGGGCGGCGGTCCTGATCGAGCTCGGGACTCGTGCGGGAGCGGCCAGGCTAGTCGTTTCGGCTCCGGAGTTCGGTCTCCAGGACACCGCTCGATTCACCGTCCTTCCAGGCAAGACGACGCAGGTTGTCGTCGAGCCCGCGGACACCGCGCTGTATGTGGGGCGACCCTTCCAGGCGCGGGCGGCCACCGCTGACCGGTTTGGAAATCCTCGTTCTGATCCCGTCACCTATTCCGCCCTCGGGCTCGGGATCAGCATCACTTCGGGTGGCGCGATCACGGCCGGGGCAGGCTTCGTGCGCGCGCGCTACCGAGCCAGCGCACAGGGTTGGACTGACACCGGTTGGGTGAGCGTGGTGCCGCAGGGGACGCTCGCCGCCCTGCAGACCGGCAGCTTTGCGGGGCACGGTGCCGGTATCGTCGTGTTCAATCTCGACGGCTCGGGATACCAGTGGATCGGGCCGGGCGGGAGTTGGTACAACGCGGCCCCCGCTTGGTCGCCTTCGGGCACGACCCTGGTTTTCGGCTGGAACCCCGGATCGCTCAACTGGCTCTACACCAGCGACCTGACCGGCAACGAGCAAGCCCTTCTCACGCTGGGAGACAGTGGCCTGACGAGCGCGAGCTGGCCGGCCTACTCGCCCGACGACGCAACAATCTTCTTCAGTGGTGCCACCACCGATAACTTCGCGGTGTGGCGAGCGAACGCCGACGGGAGTGTACCGCGGCTAGTCTACGCCGATCCCTCGGGACTGGCGTGGCGGCCGTCGCCGTCCTCAGATGGCGGCCGGCTGGCCATCACCATCGGGAATCCGTCGTACGTCTGCGTCTACACGCTGGCGTCCGCCTCCCTGTCGTCCTGGACGATCCCGGGGCACATGCCCCGCTGGTCGCACGTGGGCGAGACCATCGCGTTTGTCCAGCAGTACGGCGGTCCAGTGTCCGTGGTGAACTCGGATGGGACCGGAGCTCATCAGGTCTCGCCCCCGGGTCGGGCGTACGAGGAGGAGTCGTTGACTTGGTCGAACGACGGAGCGTGGCTCGTGGCTCGGACCGCCGGGACGCTGGAACTGATCAACGTGAATACCGGGACGACGCTCCCTCTGGCCTATGCGACACAGTTCGCTGAGCCCGCGTGGAAGCCCTAGGGCACGGTCCCCCGTCGATTCTCAGTATTTCAGCTCATCCGCTCCCTGCTGCGACCAGGCGACCCACTCCCGTCCAGAGTTCCGAAGGTCGCAGCGGCAGATTGGTTTTCGGGGCGGCCCCGGCTCGTACGGCCCCAGCTTTTGTCCCGTCCTCGGGTTGACATATCCGTAGTCCACCGGCGGGCCGTGATCGATCGCGGCCATGGCGATGTCAAACAGATACGAGAGGCCAAAACTCATGCAGCGCTCTCGGCCGCCGCCATCCAGGCGCGGGGTATACGCCACGCCGACCAGCCGCTCGTTGTACTCCCCCGCCGGCCGCAGCGTCATCTCGAAGCGGAAGTCTGGGACCGCACCGCCGCAGGCGAACTCGTGCAGCGCGCCGCTGGGCCCGAATTGCTGCGCTCGGGCGAGCAGGGACTCGAGCTGTGGACGCTGGAATTCGTCGCTGATGCTCACTGTGAAGCCCCCGCCGGGCCGCGTGCCGCGATCGCCGATCGTGATGTTCGGCGGGTGGCCGACGTCGGGGAGCATGCCGCTCAGCATGAACCACCCGACCGTCGCCGCCACGGCGGTGAAGGCCGTTCGCCATGGCGACACGCCGCTGTCCTTGGCCCTCCACCACAGCGCCCACGTGAGGACCACGCTGGCCGTGACGAAGAGGAACATCCATATGCCGGCGTGTTGCGGTCCGATGTGGGTCCGGAGGGCAACTACGTTCAGAATCCACGCGATGAGCACCACGACGGCGGGGAGAAAGATCGCGCGGCGTCGCAGCGCGCTCGGCGAGAGCGGCCTTCGGCTGTTCATGTGTGACCAAAGCTAGGGTGGGGTGGAGGCGCGGGGAATCGAACCCCGGTCCGAGAATGACTCCGATACCGCCACTACGTGCGTAGGCGAGGCTTTTTGAGTCTCGCTACCGCGGCACCTCGCCGGCCACGGCAGCGACGAGCCCTTGGCAACTCTTACGCGACCCGTTCGGGCCCCGGGTCACGCCAGCCCGATTTTGCGATACGCGAGCGCCGCCTCAGGCGGGCTGCCACTCACGCAGGTGCGTGAAGCCTAAGCTTACGCAGCCAGTGCCAGGTTTGAATTGGCAGTTATGACTTGTGCCAGTGGTTTAGCCAGGTAACTGACAACCTGGGCACGCAGCGATATCCTCGCCAAACCCGTCGAAGCCTGTCGCCCCCTCTTCCCCACGGCCGCAACCTACTCGGCGGCCCGGGCTTTTTCAACCGCGCGAGCAAGGTGACGCAAAGGGGCCCCTCCCCCTAACGCAGCAACACCGTCGCGGCGGCCCGTTTGCCGCTCTTCCGCTTTTCTCGGTCCGACGCTACATCATGCCCTGCTTCCCCACACACCTTCTTGGAGGTAGTATGCGCGTGTTCCCCCTCTCGACGTGCCTCCTGCTGGCGGTAGCTCCCGCGATTCACGCCCAAGCCGCCCCGACAGAGAAGCCGGCCGCGCTGCACTGGGGCCCGGCGCCGGCAGCCTTTCCCATGGGCGCACGGATGGCCGTGGTGAGCGGTGACCCCAGCAAGGCGGCGCCCTTTACCGTCGAGCTGGCGATGCCGAGCGGCTACCAGTTCCCACCGCACTTCCATCCCACCGACGAGACTGTCGAAGTCAAAAAGGGTACGCTGCTCGTGGGCATGGGTGATAAGTTCGACCTGTCGAAGGCGAAACCGATGAAGGCCGGCGACAAGGGATCGGTGCCGGCGAAGGCACACCACTTCGCCGCCGCGCAGGGCGCTACCTTCATTTCCGTGAGTGCCATGGGCCCGTTTGCGCTCACCTACGTCAACCCGGCGGACGATCCCCAGAAGCAGGTCGCCAAGCCGTGACGGTGACGGGGGCCGTCAGCGATCCGCCCCCGCCCCCGCCCCGGCACCCGCTCTTGCCAGGTCCCTGACCTCTGCGGCGAGCGTCCGGAGCTGACCGGGCGCTCGCTGAGCATCACCGTCCAGCTGCGTTGCCAACTGCAGGAGCGCCTCCCGACGCTGGACTCCTGAAAGCCGCTCGGCGCGGGCGAGCGCAGTCCGTGTGGCGGCCAGCCGTTCAGGCGCCAGGCCGTTCGACCTCGCCACCTGGTCCAGGTAGGCACGCGCCACCGCGAAGCTCGCAGGCCAGACGAACTTGGGTTGGTCCTGTGTATTGAAATACTCGAGGTGCACCAGCTTCGCCGCGTCGATCTCGTTCTGCGAAATGAACCCGCTCGGCCTCAACTCGAAGATGTCGAGCCCGCGGCCGATCTCCGAGCTGACGATCACGCCGTTGTACCAGTAGGCCGACCACGAACCCGCGTCGCCCATCTTGGTCGAGTCGACCGGCCCGCGATCGAAGAACGCGATCTCCTTCGGATGGGCCGGATCCGTCCAGTCGAATACGGAGATGCCGCCCTGGTACCAGGCCTGGACCATGACGTCCCGGCCCGGGATCGGGATCAGCGATCCGTTGTGGGCCACGCAATTCTCGAACGGGGTCTGCGGCGCCGACATCTTGTAGTAGCTCTGAAACGTCATCCGGTTGTCGACCAGCGTGAAGATCGCGTCCGCACCCCACTCGTGCTTGTCGGTGGCCCGGCACTTGGGCTGTCCACCGCCGCCCCACTCGTCGGAGAAGAGGAGCTTGGTCCCGTCGTTGTTGAACGTCGCGGAGTGCCAGTACGAGAAGTTCGAGTCGGACACGGCGTCCATCCGCCTGGGGTTGGCCACGTCGCGGATGTCCAGCAGCAGTCCGTACCCACCGCACGCGCCGCCCGCCAAGCCAATCGCCGGATACACGGTGATGTCATGGCACTGATTGGGCCCGGGGCGCACGCCGTTCACCGCTCCCGGAGCCGGAGCGCCCACCATGGCGTCCACCATCTTTTGGACGGCTTCCCGCGTCGCCGCGCTGTCGGCCGCGGTCGGCGCCCCGGTTCTCCCGCGCGCCTTGACCACGCTGTCGAGCATCGGCTGGGTCCATTCCGCCGGCAGGACGTATTCGATCTCCCCCACCCTCGCCGTGAAGCCCCCCTTGGCCCGCCAGTCGGCCGCGGCCTTGGCCGAGGCGGCGATGTCCTCCGGCGTCTCGCCGTGCTTGGGCGGTTCCGTCAGGCCGCTGAAGATCCGGGGCGAGCTCACGATGGCCGCCTGCTCGGGGTGGGCGAGCGGCACCTTGATGACCTCGATGCGGAAGAGCGCGCTGTTCGGGTTCGAGTCGGGCGACGCCGCCACGCATCCGGGGAGCTCACTGGGCGAACGCACCGGCGCGGACCCGGAGACGTAGAGGTACACGTTGTCCTTGTCGTTCGGAGTCACGACCACGGTGTGGGTGTGCGAGCCGCGGCAGGTCTGGACGTTCGCGAGGTATTTCGGATTGGCGATGTCGGAGATGTCGAAGATCCGGATCCCCCGCAGCCGGCTCGCGCTGACCGAGTCGTGCACCCCTTCCTTCCCGCAGTCGAGCCGCCCGCCCATCCCCTCGCCCGACACGAAGAGCAGGCTCTTGAAGATAGAGACATCGCTCTGCGACGCCGGGCACACAAACCCCACCTTCAGGGTCGGCTTGGCCGGGTCTGAAATGTCCCAGACCTGGAACCCGTTGTAGTTCCCCTGAATCGCGTAATTGCCGGTGAATGCGAGATCCGAGTTGGTGATGCCGGCGAACTGCTCGGGCGGCGGTGTCTTCGAGACCACCCGCAGATTCCAGGCTGCTTCCGCCGCATTCATGAGTCCCGCGCGTAGGCCGACCCGGGGGTCGGGGTTGGGCGCGACCGTCGACAGGTTCGCGCCGCCCGAGGAAGCGCAGGCGGCGAGGGAGCACCATGCGATGGTGACGGCCAGAGACCGACCTGCGCGCAAGATCATGGCGTTGGTCCTCTGAGGAAGGGGAGACGCAAAGCGCATCATTGACCGCGCCCCTGGAACAGCAGCGCGGCGAGCATCTTTTGCATTCGGGCGATTTCAGTGGTCTGGTCGGCGAACACATCCGAAGCGAAGCGGAAGACCTTCTCCTGCTCTCCCGCTCCCGTGCCGAACAGATCATTCACCATGGTGATCGCACCCTGGTGGTGCCGGATCATGAATGTGAGGAACAGCCGGTCGAACTCCTGCCCCCGCGCGCGCTCGAGTTGCGCCAGCTGGTCCGCGCTCAACATCCCGGGCATCATCGTCGCCGGATCCATGCCGGGCATCATCGCGTGCGTGGCGATTGGGTCCGGCACGTCCTCGTGGCGGTCGCGTAGCCAGCGCTGCATCAGCACGATCTCGTCGGTCTGGCCCACGACGATGCGCTCGCACAAGGCGCGCAGGGACGGGCTCGCGTCGTGCGTGGGCGCCCAGCCGGCGATCAGCACGGCTTGCGCGTGGTGGTAGATCATGCCGGTCATGAAGTGCACGTCTGCCGCAGTGTAGTCGCGGCGGGCGGTGTCCGGCGCGGTCTGCGCGGCGGCGCTCCCGCACGCCAGACCGGAGAGCAGCGCCAGGGCGACAATCGCCTTCAAGGGCACAGACTCCTCGATAGCACCACGGTGTCCCAGGTTGCACGGGCAGTGCACGGGCAGTGACAGAGGAGTGATAATGCCTCGCGCGGTTGTCGAGGGGAAGGCTCGGTGACGTCATGGTGGCGTGAAGGGCGCCCAAGCCAGCTAGAAGCTCAGGCGGAAGTAGATCGCGTCATAGGTCGTGCCGTCCACACCGTGAAACGCGAACACGAAGACCCTTCCTGGCCCCGTCGCTGACACTGCTCACGCTGCGGTTGAAGACCTGGACGTCCTTTTGGCCCACTCGTACCACAGCTGTTCCAGATCGATACGCTTGCAACCCTCCATGGCCGACGGGATGTTTACCTCGGCCGGCGGACGTGGGACGCCGCCGTATGCCCCTTCCCGCAATGAGGAGATCTCCATGAAGCGGCTCTCGCAGGCCGTCGTCGTCGCTTCGCTCGTCGCGCTCGCCGGGTGTTATCACGCGACGATCGAAACAGGTCTCACTCCCTCCACAGTCGTTGTTGACAAGAGCTGGGCGTCGGGGTGGCTCTGGGGGTTGGTGCCGCCGAGCACCATCGAAACCGCCAGCAAATGCCCCCAGGGCGTGGCGAAGGTCGAGACCCAGCTGAGCTTTCTGAACCAGCTGGTCGAGGCACTCACGCTCGGCATCTACTCCCCCATGTCGATCAAGGTGACCTGCGCGCAGAGCGGTCACGCCTCCGCCGCCCCCGGGGCCTCCGAGATCGTAGTTCCGCCGAGCGCAACGCCCGATGAGCGGAAGGCCGCGGTGCAGCGCGCCGCCCAGCTCTCGCTCGAAACAGGCGGCTCGGTGTTCCTCAGGTTCTAACAGGACGCGGGCGACAAGAACGTCGGGGGGGCATCTCGCGATGCTCCCTCGGCTCGCGGCAGAAGCTCATTCGTACCGCAGCGACTCCACCGGATCGAGCGCCGCCGCGCGGCGCGCCGGCAGGATTCCCGCCAGCAGCCCCACGCCCATGAGGATGCCGACGCAGATGAGGGCGATGGGCCAGGACAGCTTCGGGTTCAGGATGTACTGCATCGCTTCGTTGCCTTCCGTCGGGATCGCGTCCACCCCGAGCACGATGAGCGTGGCGACCGCGAGTCCCACGAGCCCGCCCGACAGGGCGATGGCCATCGCCTCGAACAGGAATTGCGCCATGATGTGCCGCCGGCGGGCGCCGAGCGCGCGCTTGATCCCGATCTCCTGGGTCCGCTCCTTCACCACGACGTACATGATGTTCGCGACACCCACGCCGGCGATGAGGAGGGTGAAGGCCCCCACCAATCCCATGAAGATCTGAATGCCGAGGCCGACGGCGAGGTTTTCCTTCTCGCCTTCGATGAAATCCCACATGCCCAGCGCGCGCTCATCCGTAGGGTCGAAACGGTACTTCTGTCCCAGGACCCGGAACAGCTCCGCCTTCACGAGGGGTCCCCGGGACGCATCGCGCGGCTGCACGATCAGGTGGTTCACGAACCGGTTTCCATAGATGGTGCGGAACGTCGAGTGAGGGATGACCCCACGGTCGGCGTCCGGTCCGTTGTTGCTCGAGTCTTGGAACTTCTTCTTCAGTATCCCGACCACCGTGAACGGCAGGCCGTCGACCACGACGCTCTTGCCGATGGGATCCACGCCCTGGCCGAAGATCCGTTGCGCCAACTCGTTGCCGAGGAACAGCACGCGCCGCTTCTGAGCGATGTCGGCGTCGTTGATGAAACGACCGCCTTGGGCCGCTTCCATGTGACGTATGGCCTCGTGAGCGGGACCCACACCTTCCAGGAAGGCGTTGGTGCGGGTCTTCCCCCGCTGAAACGACGTGCCCCAGCGCCCGTACGAGAGACTCCCCCGGTCGACGTCCGGGATTGCGCGCTCGAGGAGCTCGAGGTCGTCCTCCACCAGGCGGATGCGCCTTCCCTGCCCCAACCCAGCGAACGACTTGCTGGTCTCGCCGCCGTAGACCATGAAAATGCGTTCACCGGCGCCCAGCAGGCCGTCCCGGATCGTGCGTTTCAAACCCTCGCCGAACGCCAGCAGCAGCACGACGGCGAGGGTTCCCCAGGTGACCGCAAAGAAGGTGAGGAAGGCCCGGGTGCGCTGCGTCTTCAGGTCGGCGATGAATTCGCGGAGCAGGATGGAGAACATCAGCTTCTCAGCGCTTCCACCGGATCGAGCGCCGCGGCGCGCCGGGCAGGCAGCAGGCCTGCCGCAAAGGCGACCATCGCGAGCAGCACCAGAGTGGCTGCGAGCACCGTCGGGGAAATCGTCGGCACGCCGACGAACTCCTTGATCGGCAACCCGCCCAACGCGGTCACGAGCCCCACGGACAGCAGGAGACCGAGCGCCGCCCCCAGCAACACGATCATCAGCGCCTCGGCAAAGAACTGGCGCATGATGTCGGCTCGGGTGGCGCCCACGGCGCGCCGCACCCCGATCTCGCGGGTGCGCTCCCGCACCACGATGTACATGATGTTCGCCACCCCGATGCCGCCGACGAGCAGGGTGAAGGTCCCGACGATGGCGAAGAAGATGTTGAACGCGACGAACATCTTGCCGAACCGAGTCTCCCACTCGCTCGTGTCCCAGAACCCCAGCGCGTCCTTGTCCGTCGGATCGAATTTGTACCTGCGCCCCAAGGTCTCGTACACCCGCCGCTCGGCTATCTTGGTGAGCTCCGAGGCCCGGGCGCGGTACACGATGTTGTTGAGAAACCGGTCGCCGAAGAGAGCGTAGTGCGTGGTCGCGGGAATGAAGATCCGATCCTGGTCGCGCTGCTGATACGAGGAGTTCTGCAGCTTGGGACGCATCACCCCCACGACCGTGAACGGCGTGTCGCCCAGGAACACCTGCTGCCCGACGGGCGCGTCCTGCCCGAACAGCAGCTTGGCCAACTCGTTGCCCAGCACCGCGACGCGCCTCCGCTCGGCCACATCTCGATCGTTGATGAAGCGGCCGCCCGGCTCGGCGATGATGTTGCGCATGAGCCCGTAGGCCGGGACGATGCCGGTGACGGCGGGCGTGGCCGCGTTGATGCCGCGTCGGACGCGCGCGCTGCGCGTGATGAACTCGGGGCTGATGTGCTCGATCTCGGTGACCTCGCTCGCGAGGAACGGCACGTCATCCGGCCGCAGCCGGATGGGGCGGCCGTCGCCGAAACCCGCGAACGGCTTGGTCGTCCGGCCGCCGAACAGAATGACGATCCGGTCGCCCAACCCGTGGAAACGCTTCCTGGTCTGTCGCTCCAGGCCGACGCCGAACGCCAGCAGCACCACCACCGCCACCGTGCCCCAGGCAATCCCGAGTACCGTGAGGGAGGTGCGGAGCTTCTGGGCTCGCAGGTCGGCGAGGAACTCGCGCCACATGTCAGGAGATCTCGCGCGGCGGCGGCTCGACGAGGGAGTCGGTCACCTGCAGGCCTTCCAGCACCTCGATATTGATGGCGTCGGAGAGGCCGGTCCTGATCGACCGGTCCTCCGACTTGCCGGCGCCGGTGCGGACGGTCACGAAGCTCGAGTCGTTGCGGTGGGTGACGAGTCGCTCCGGGATGTACAGCACGCTGTCCCGGCGGGAGATGATCACCTCCGCGTTGGCCGAGTAGCCCGCGCGCAGCGTCGCACCTTCCACCTCGGTCAGGACGATCTCGATCGGGAAAACCGTCGCCTGCTCCTGCTTGTGCGCCTTGAGCCAGATCTTCTCGAGCCGGCCCTTCACGGTGGCGTTGGGGAGCGCGCCGATCTTGATCGTCACCGGCATGCCCTCCTTGAGTCGACCCACGTCGATCTCGTCCACCGTGCCCCGGAAGATCAGATCCCGCATCGCCGCCATGCGCATCAGCACCGTGCCGGCCTGATACGGCGTGAGCGGTACGACGGGATCGCCGATTTCGATGGAGTCCTCCAGGATGTAGCCGTCGATGGGAGCCCGGACCACCGTCTCCACCTGCTTGCCGCCGGTGAGCACCTTGCCGCCTTCTTGTAACGCGAGCCGTTCCTGTGCCAGCGAGAGCTGATTGCGCGTCTCGTCCACGCGCTGCTGCGCGGTCTCGAGATCGGCGGGGGAAATCAGGTTGCGGTTGCGCAGCTGCTGCTGGCGGCTCAGCTCGCGCTCCAGGTTCTTGAGCTCGATCTCGCGCAGCTCCATGTTGCGACGGAGCTCCACCAGTTCCAGCGGCGTCGGGTTGGGGGAGATCTCGAGCAGCGGCTGGCCCCGCTTGACGAAGTCGCCGACGGCGGCGAAGCGTCGGCGGACCACGCCGGGAAGGATGGATTTGACGCTGACCTCGACCCGGGGCTCGATGGTGCCGACGGCGACGGCCTTATCGACCAGCGACCCACGGACGACCGCCACCACCCTCGGCCCGTCCTTCTTGCTGCGGCTCAGCTTTCCGGCGGCAGCCATGGCGCCCAGGCCCAGGACCGCGACCACGGCGAGGACGATGACCGTACGGCGCTTCATCTCAGGGCGGCTCCGCGCAGGGGCGTAGGATGCGAGTTGTCTGCCTCTTACGGGTCTTGGTACCGATTGGTTCCGGCGTGGAAAGGGCACGGGCCGGGCGGCGTTGTCCAGACCCCCTCGGCCGGAGCGCACCCCCTCGATCCGCCGTACTGGCCGATTCCGTACCGCGAGCTACCATTGCTCGGTGAACAGCGGCGGTCCCGCGCGGAGCTCTCCCTACCTGCGGCTAGCGGCGTACTACGGGCTGCTCGGTCTCGCCGTGTGGCTGCTCATCACCCTGTTCCCCGGCATCCCACAGCTGCTCGAGCGCTTCCGGGAGATTTCGGCGCTCGGGGTCGTCGCCGCGCGTCGCGGCCGGGATTTGGAGCAGGTCGTGGGACCGAGCGCCCAGGTGCTGTCGCAGGGCGAGTGGGCGCTCGTCACCCTGCTGTCGATGGTCACCGCGCTGGTGGTGGTCCTTCCGGTGGCATGGGTCTACACGCTCACCAAGCGACGGGCCGGGTACGATCAGTCGGTCGTGCAGACAGTGATCATCCTTCCGATGACCGTGGCGGGGACGGTCATCCTCGTCCAGAACAGTCTGGCGTTGGCGTTCACGCTCGCGGCGATCGTTGCGGCAGTGCGGTTCCGGAACACCCTCAAAGACACGCAAGACGCGGTCTACATCTTCCTCGCGCTTGCGGTCGGCGTCGCCGCCGGGGTATTCGCGCCGGCCGTCGCCGCGGTGATGTCGGTGGTCTTCAACGTCGTGGTGCTCAGCCTCTGGCAGTTCAACGTCGGCAACCTCTACGTACGGCCCCCGATGGAGAAGCCCTTCAATGGGGCGCTGCGTATCCGGGCGGCCCGCCTGGAGCCCGCGCAGCGCGTCGTGGAAGCGCTGCTCGAAGAGCAGGTCAAGCGCTGGAAGCTCGCCGAGATCGTTCCCTCGGACCACGGGATCTCGACGCTCGAATACCTGATTCGCGTGAAGGACGCCGCGGTCGCGGCGGCGCTGCCCGACGCCCTCAAGGCGCGGGGTGCACCGGACATCGTCGCCGCCGAGTTTCGCTCGCTGTGAGGTCTGGTGGGAGCCTTCACCCCGCCTGCTGCGTCGCATCTCCCCGAGCGCGCTCCACCCGGTTCCTCCCTCCCTGCTTCGCGGCATACAGCGCCGCGTCGGCAGTGCTGCGCAAGTTCGCGACGTCGCGTACCGTATCCGGGTAGCCCGCCACACCGCACGACAGGCGCAGCGGATAGGGGTCCCCGCCCCACCGCCACGTCGTGGACTCGACCGTCGCGCGGATCCGCTCGGCCACCTCGAGGCCGGATTCGATCGGCGTGAGGGGCATCCAGATGGCGAATTCTTCACCGCCGATGCGCGCCACGAGATCCTTGTCGCGTACCGCGTTCTCGAGAATCCGGGCCACGTGGCGCAGCGCCGCGTCGCCCGCAGCGTGGCCGAGCGTGTCGTTGAGATTCTTGAAGTGATCGAGGTCGGCATACACCAACGTCGCGATCGGGGGCGCCTTGCTGCCGTGCTGTCCCAGGGCGCGCTCGAGCTCCCGGCGGTTGCGGAGTCCGGTGAGCGGGTCTTTCACCGCCCGTTGCTCCGCTTCATACAGCGCCCGCGCTGCCGCGAGCCGTGACCCGAGTTCGGCCACGAGGCGCTGCAGGTGGTCGGCCGTGGGGGTGCCCGCCACGAGCGGCGGCCCCATGACCACCAGTGCGCCGATGGCGAAGTGGCCGTCCAGCACCGGATAGGCGGTACCGGCGCGATCGCGCCGTCTCCGGTCGGGTAGCGCGCTGCCGAAGACATCCTCGGCCCCCTGCGACGCGACTGGCACCCGAGACGTGATCGCGCGCAGCGCCGGCGCGTCGGACGTGAGCGTGAGCGATTCCAGCCGACTGTCGGCGCCGGTTGACACGGCCACGACCCGGGCCTCGCCGCTGGCGGGACCGATGTTCTGAAGCACGATCGCCGCGCCCCTTTGGGTGATCTGCTCCGCCAGCGCCGCGCCCGCCTTGGCGATCCCTTCGAGCGTCTGCGCTCCCCCCGCGATCGCGGCCAGCTGCTTCGACACCAGTTGAGTCGGCCGGTCGGCCGCGTCTCGCAAGTCGGTGAGCCGCATGCTCGCCACTACCCGGCGCAGGTCGTCGGTCACCGCTGCGGCGAGCTGGGACGAGGCATCCGGCTGGGGCAGGAGCAACCCCGCGCCAAACGGGAAGTCGCCAACCGCGATGTAGCAGCCGGCAGGCTCCCGTGTCACGTGGGCGCGTCCGTCCACCGACGCCAGCTGGACCAGAGCGGCGCCGCGCTGGCGCGCCGCGTGCTCCACCTCCTCCGGGCCCACCACCTCGACGTCGGCGTCGTGCCCGACACTCCACGCGGCCCGGGCGCCGTGCGCCCGGCGCAGCAGGTCGAGCGTATGCGCGAAGTCGGAGGGCCGGGTAAGCGGCTGGTCTGCCAACCAGACGCGCACCAGCGGCGCCAGCGCCAGGCCCGTCGCGGCGAGAAACCCGCCCAGCGCCGCGATCAACGCCCACAGGTTAGCGGCGAGCACGGCTGGGATCACGGCGGCGAGGCCGAGCACGGCAAGCCCGCGCCCGATCCACACCCCCGCCGGGGGGACCTTCATGCGTGGTTGATGCGGCTCGCGGCGGCGGCGGCGCCGAACCCGTTGTCGATGTTGACGACGGTGACGCCCGCCGCACAGGAGTTCAGCATGCCGAGCAGCGCGGCGACCCCGCCGAACGACGCGCCGTAGCCGACGCTCGTGGGGACCGCGATCACCGGGACGGACACGAGCCCTCCTACCACGCTCGGCAGAGCGCCCTCCATCCCGGCGACCACGACGATCACCGCCGCGCTGCGCAACGCGTCTGTCTGTGTGAGAATCCGGTGGATCCCGGCCACACCGACGTCGGTCAGCCGGGCGACGCGGTTCTTGAGAGCCCGAGCGGTCACAGCCGCCTCCTCGGCGACCGGCAGATCGCTGGTGCCCGCGGTGACGATGAGAATGGTGCCGCGTCCCGTGGGCTCGGGCTCGGGGATGGCGGGCAGATAGACGGCGCGGCCCAGCTCGTTGACCTCCGCCCGGGGGAACCGCGCGGCGAGCCCGATCCGGTGCGCAGGGTCGGCCCGCGTGGCCAGGAAGCTCCCGCCCGCCGCCTCGAGCCGCTCTGCGATCGCCACCACCTGCTCGGGCGTCTTGCCCTGACACAAGATCACCTCCTGATGCCCCTGCGTGGCGGGCCGGAGGTGATCGATGGAGGCGAACGGGAGACGCTCGATGAAGCGCCCTAGGTCCTCGAAGTTCACGCCGCCTGCTCCACCGCGCTCCCGGCGAGATAGGCGGCGAAGATCGCTTCGGCCTGCTGCATCGACTCGATCTGGAACAGGCGCTCACGCAGCTGGGCCGCGCCCGGCACGCCCTTCGTGTACCAACCGAAGTGCTTGCGGAACTCGAGCGCCGTCTTGCGCGTGTCGCCCTGCAGCCGCAGTGCGAGCCGCGCGTGCTCCAGCGCGACCGCGAACCGCTCCTCAGGGCCTGCGTCACGCCGCATCGGCCGTCCGGCGATCACGTCCTGCGCCTGGGCGAAGATCCAGGGGTTACCGAACGCGCCGCGGGCGATCATCACGCCGGCGCACCCCGTGTGCCCCCGCATGGCCACGACGTCGGCCGCGGTGGTGATGTCGCCGTTGCCGATCACCGGAATGTCGAGCGCCTCGACCACGCGAGCGATCTCGTCCCAGTTTGCTTTCCCCGAGAACATCTGCGTCCGGCTGCGGGCGTGCAGCGTGAGCGCCTGGGCGCCGGCGTCGCGGCAGCGCCGTGCGATGGTGACGGGGTCGCGCTGCGTCTCGTCCCAGCCGCTCCGGATCTTCACCGTCACAGGCAGGTGCGTCGCCGCGCGCACGGCGCGCAGGATCGCCTGTACCAGACCCAAGTCCTTCAGACATCCCGACCCGCCGTTGTTCCGCACCACCTTCTTCACGGGACAGCCGAAGTTGATGTCGATGAAGTCCGGCTTGCAGGTCTCCGTCACCATACTGGCGGCGCGCGCCATGATTGTGGCGTCCGCGCCATACAGCTGGATTCCAATGGGACGCTCGACTGCCTCGAACCGCATGTCCTCGAGCAGGTGTTCGACGCCACGGGCCACGCCGACTGCCGAGATGAACTCGGACACGACCACATCCGCGCCGAACCGGCGGCACAGCAGCCGGAATGGCGACTCCGACACCCCAGACATGGGGGCGAGGAAGAGGGGGAACTCGTGCTCGACGGCGTACGGGAAGTCCATGGGACACAACGTAATGACGCGTTGCGCCTGGAGCAACCACTCATTACGTTTCGCCGCCGTTCCCACTGGAGAGACTGCACGTGCGCTTGCGGGAATTCTTTGCCGACGACGCGATCAACCTGCAGCTACAAAGCGCCACCAAAGACGACGTCTTGAAGGAGCTCGTGGGCCTCCTCACGCTCGACGACAAGGCCGAGCAGACCCTCGTCAAGATGCTGAAGCGCCGCGAGACGCTGGGCTCGACCGGCATCGGCCAGAACATCGCGATCCCCCACTGTCGCGCCCTCGCCGTCAATCGTCTGCGGGTCGCGTTCGGCCGGAAGCTGGAAGGCATCGACTTCAACGCGATCGACGGCAAGCCGGTCCACTACTTCTTCCTCATCGTCGCCCCCCCGCTCGAGGTCTCGAACCAGTATCTGCCGGTGCTCGGCAAGATCGCGCAATTTGCGAAGGAGCCGGACGTGCCGGCGAAACTCGCGCTGATCACGGCGCCGAAGGAATTCCTGAAGCTGTTGGAAGATAAGAACATCTAGCGTCGTATGACGATTGTCACTCCCATTCGATAGTCGCAGGGGGTTTGGAGCTTACATCATACACCACCCGATTCACTCCCCGGACTTCATTAATGATGCGGCTGCTGATCTTGGCTAGGATATCCGCCGGAAACGGATACCAGTCCGCCGTCATGCCGTCACGGCTGGTGACGGCGCGCAGCGCCACGACGTGGTCGTAGGTGCGGCCATCGCCCATCACCCCGACCGACTTGATGGGGAGCAGAACGGCAAACGCCTGCCAGATCATGTCGTACAGCCCCGCCGCCCGGATCTCCGCGATGTAGATCGCGTCCACCTGGCGCAGCAGGTCGAGCCGGTCTGCGGTTACGGGTCCGAGCACGCGGATCGCCAGCCCCGGCCCTGGGAAGGGATGCCGGCCCACGATCTCCTCGGGCAGCCCGAGCTCCCGGCCGACCTGACGTACCTCGTCCTTGAACAGCTCGCGCAGCGGCTCGATCAGTTTCCACGGGAGATTGGGCCGCAGGCCCCCCACGTTGTGGTGGGTCTTGATCGTGACCGAGGGCCCGCCGAACGGCGATGTGGACTCGATGACGTCGGGATACAGCGTTCCCTGCACCAGGAACCCCACATCCCCCGTGACGTGCCCCGTCGTCTGCTCGAACACGTCGATGAAGGTGTGGCCGATGCGGCGCCGCTTCTCCTCCGGGTCGTCGATCCCGGCGAGGGTTTCGAGAAAGCGCGTTCCCGCGTCCACCACCCGCAAGTCGATGCCGAGGTGGGCCCGGAACGTCCGCTCCACCTGTTCCCGCTCGTTGAGACGCAGCAGTCCGTGGTCCACGAAGATGCAGGTGAGCCGATCCCCGATCGCCCGGTGCACCAGCGCAGCCGCCACGGCCGAGTCCACGCCGCCTGAAAGGCCGCAGATCGCCCGCTGGGCCGGCCCGACGAGCGCGCGAATCCGCTGGACCTCCTGCTCGATGAAGTGACCCGGCGTCCAATCAGGGGCGCAGCCGCAGATCTCGAACAGAAAATTGTGCAGGATCTCGCCGCCGCGCGGCGTATGGGCGACTTCCGGATGGAACAGGACGCCGAAGATGGGGCGCGAGTCGTGCTGAAACCCGGCCACCGGCGCGTTGGCGCTCGATGCCGTCACGCGAAAGCGCGGCGGTGGCTCGTCGATCCGATCGCCGTGGCTGGCCCAGACCGTGATGCATTCCTGCGGCTCGAAGCCCGCGAACAGCCCGCCCCTGCCCACCTCCAGCACCGTGACGTCGGCTCGCCCGTACTCACGCTGCGGTGATGGTTTGACCTTCCCCCCTGCCAGATGGGCCACGAGCTGCATGCCGTAGCAGATGGCGAGGATGGGTGTTCCGAGCTCGAGCAGCTTGGGGTCGGCGGTCGGAGCGCCGGGATCGAACACCGAGTTCGGCCCGCCGGACAGGATCACGCCCTTGGGGGCGAACTCCCCGATGAACGCGAGGTCGGAGCCGCGCGCGGCGGGATGGATCTCGCAATAGACGTGCGCCTCCCGCACGCGCCGCGCGATGAGCTGGGTGAATTGCGAGCCGTAATCGAGGATCAGGATGCGGTTCACGCCCGATACCAGGTGGTGGGTTCGATGATCTCCCCACGCAGCAGGTCCTCGAGCGTCTCCCGCTGCCGGGCCACGTAGTACCGGTCGCCCTCGACGAGGACTTCGGGCGGCCGCGGCCGCTGGTTGTACGTCGAGCTCATCACGAACCCGTACGCGCCCGTGCCGAGCACCGCCAGGTACTCGCCCGGCTCGACCGTCGGGAGCTTGCGGTCGAGCGCCAGGAAGTCCCCCGACTCGCAGATGGGCCCGACCACGCTCACGACCTCGTCAGCGCGGGCGCCGTCCCCGAGCGGCACGATGTCGTGATGGGCATTGTAGTGGCTCGGCCGAACGAAATCCGTCATCCCGGCGTCCACCACGACGAATTCCTTGCCGCCTGCGTGCTTGCGGTACAGGACCTTGGTGAGGAGCACGCCCGCGTTCGCCACGAGGTAGCGCCCCGGCTCGCACACCAGCGCTAGTCCCGCCTGCTTCACCGACGGCGCCACCGCGTCGGCGAACGCCTGCGGGCTCGGCGCCTTCTCGTTGTGATAGCGCACGCCGAGCCCGCCCCCCACGTCCAGCGCCTCGATGGTGTCGATCCCGGAAGCGCGCAGTGCCGTCACCAGCTCCAGCAGCTTGATCGTGCCGCGATGGTACGGCTCGACCTCGGCGATCTGCGATCCCAGGTGCATGGCGAGCGCGCGCAAGGTGAAGAGCGGCTCCGCCACCACCCGCTCGGCCACGCTGACCACCTCGTCGTAGGGGACGCCGAACTTGGCGGTTTTCTCGCCGGTCTTCGTGTAGGGGTGCGTTTCGGTCGCGACGTCGGGATTGACTCGGATGCCCAGGGTCGCGCGCTTCTTGAGCTTCCGCGCCACGGCGATGACCACATCCAGCTCGGCAGGGGACTCGAGGTTCAAGAACCCCACTCCGACGCGAATCGCTTCCTCGAGCTCGGCGGCCGTCTTGCCGACGCCCGAAAACACGATGGATGGGGCGTCGAACCCGGCGGCGAGGGCGCGGCGCAGCTCACCCACCGACACGATGTCGGCCCCGGCGCCCAGGGCCTTGAGCACCTTCAGGACGCCGATGTTGCCGTTCGCCTTGACCGAGTAGCAGATCCGGTGCGGCACGTCCCGGAGCGCATCGTGCAGCGCGTGGTAGTGCGCCCGGATCAAATTGGCGCTGTAGACGTACGCGGGAGTCCCCACCCGCTCCGCGATGGCGCGGAGCAGGGCGGGATCGAACCCTAGTACGCCTGCGCCCACACCGCCTCCGCCACGCTGGGCTTCCCGCACCACATGCACGTGGGGGGCGCCTCGGGCGAGCGGAACTCCGGATCGGGCAGCACCCGCACGGTCGCGCCGGTCTGCTGCTTGATCTCGGCCTCGCACGCCGCCGAGCCGCAGAAGCCGCCGTAGGCGAACCCCCCGGCGCCCTTCATGAAATCGAGGAACTGCCGCTTGGTGACGCCGCGGATGGAATGCGCTTCGCGTCGATCCTTCGCTGCCTGGAGCAGCGTTGCCTGAATCTCGTCGAGGGTCCTCCGGACCACGCCGCCCAGCCCGTCGAGCGTGGCCGGTGCTTTGCCGCCACCGCGCCGTGCCGTCATCACCTGTCCTGCCGCCACGTCGCGCGGGCCGATCTCGAGCCGCAACGGCACACCCTTGGCCTCCCACTCGAAGTACTTCGCGCCGGGCTTGAGACTATCGCGGGCATCGAGCTCCACTCGGATGCCGGCCGTGGCGAGCTCGTCTTTCACCTTGCCCCCAACACCTAACACCTGACCCCTTTCTTCTTCGGACTTCCAGATGGGAACGATGACGACCTGCACCGGCGCCAGCTTCGGTGGGCAGACCAGTCCGTTGTCGTCCGAATGCGTCATCACCAGCCCGCCGATCATGCGGGTGGTGACGCCCCAGGAGGTGTTCCAGACGTGTTCGAGGCCGCCCGCCGCCGTCTGATACTGCACGTTGAACGCCTTGGCGAAGTTCTGACCGAGGTTGTGCGACGTACCCGCCTGCAGCGCCTTGTTGTCCTGCATCAGGGCTTCCACCGCGTAGGTCCGGAGGGCGCCCGCGAATTTCTCGCTGTCGGTTTTCCGGCCGGTGATGACCGGCATCGCCATCCAGGCTTCCTGGAATGTGCGGTACACGCCGAGCATCTGCCGCGCTTCGGCTTCCGCTTCCGCTTGAGTGGCGTGCGCCGTATGCCCCTCCTGCCACAGGAACTCCGTCGTGCGGAGAAACAACCGGGTGCGCAGCTCCCAGCGCACGATGTTGCACCATTGGTTCATGAGGAGCGGCAGATCGCGGTAGCTCTGGATCCACTTCGCGAACATCGCGTAGATGATCGTCTCGGACGTCGGCCGTACCACGAGGGGCTCCTCGAGCGCCGACTCGGGGTCCGGCATCAGCGCCTGGGCGCCCGTCTTGCCGGTCGCCTTCAGCCGGGTGTGCGTGACCAGCGCGACTTCCTTCGCGAAGCCCTCCACGTGCTCGGCTTCCTTCGCGAGAAAGCTCATCGGGATGAAGAGCGGGAAGTACGCGTTCTGGTGGCCGGTGGCCTTGAACATGTCGTCCAGCGCGCTTTGCATCAGCTCCCAGATGCGGTAGCCGTGCGGCCGGATCACCATGCAACCCCGCACCGGTGAGTGGTCCGCCAGCTCGGCCTGCATGATGACGTCGTTGTACCACTCGCTGAAGTCTTTCGCGCGTGGGGTGATCTTTTGCGCTTGGGCCATTACCGAAAGAACCCGTTGAGCAGCTTCGCCATGGGCACCCTGTCTTCCTTGCCCGCCTTGAGGTCGCGCACCACGACCTCACCCGCGGCGCGCTCATCGGGCCCGATGATGACGGCCCGCGGCGCTCCCCGCGCCACGGCCAGCTCGAGCTGCTTGCGGATCGCCGCGTGTCGCAGCCCGTACTCCACCGCGATCCCCCGGTCGCGCAGCTCGTGCGCCAGCTTGAGCACCGGCGCGATGTCAGCACCGCTCACCGCCACCAAAAAGGCGTCGAGCTGCCCCGGCGCCTCCAAACGACTCTTGTGCTCGCGCAACAGTTCCCCGAGGACGACATCTCCCATCCCAAACCCCAGGGCGGGCAGGTCCACCCCTCCGAGGGCCTTCAGCAGGCCGTCGTACCGACCGCCACCGCACACGGCCCGCAGCGTTTTCCCCGTATCGAACAGCTCGAACACGATCCCGGTATAGTAGGCGAGCCCGCGGACGATCGTGCAGTCGACCGCCACGAACTCTCCGAGTCCCATGGCCGCGAGCGCGCCGACGGCTTCCGCGAGCGGCACCCCCACCGCCTCCGCCTTGACCTTGCCAAGCGCACGGCCGACGGCATCGAGGTCCTTCAAGCCGGCGACCTCGAACACCGCGTCCGTTTCCTGTTTCCCGATTCCCGCTGCTCCGAGCTTGGCCGCCAGGACGTCCTTCGGGTCGCGCTCGCTCTTGTCGATCGCCGCGTAGGCCGCGGGGAGTTGCGTCTCCGTCAGGCCGTGCCCGAGCAGCAGCGCACGCAGCACGCGGCGGTCCGACATGCGGAGTTGGACGTCTTTGGGTCCGAACCCGAAGGCGCGCATGATGTCGATCACGGCCGCGATGAGCTCGGCGTCGGCGAGCGCGCTCGCTTCGCCGATCATGTCCATGTTGAGCTGAAAGTGCTCCCGCAGGCGGCCCCGCTGCTGGCGCTCGTAGCGAAACAGCTGGGGGATCGAGAACCAGCGGATCGGCTTCTTGAGCGCCTGGGCGTGGGCTCCCACCATGCGGGCGAGGGTGGGGGTCATCTCCGGGCGCAGCGCGACCTTGCGCCCGCCCTTGTCCTCGAATCCGTACAGCTGCTGCACGATCTCCTCACCGCTCTTTTCCGTGTACAGCTCCAGCGGCTCGAGCGGGGGACCGTCGTACTCCTGGAAGCCGTAGCGCCGCGCCACGTCGCGCCAGGTGGCGAAGATGTAGTTGCGGAGAGCCAGTTCTTCAGGGTAAAAGTCGCGGAAGCCAGGTAGGGCTTGTCCTTGCATCGCAACAATTTAGCCGACCGGCGCGAACCCCGGCAAGCGGGCGAGCGCGTCGCCGACGGTGTGAAACGATCCCGTGACGATCATGGTGGCCGCGTCCTGCTGCACGCGCTCCAATGCGCGCTCGAAGTCCGGCTCGAACTCATGCGCGACGGTCAGCCCGCCCAACTCGCGCTCGAGGCGGCTGAGGTCCCAGCGTCGTCGCTCCGGAGCGGTATCGGGCATCGTGAAGACGAACCCGTCCACCTCCCCCGCCAGACATTCGATCATCCCGAGGTAATCCTTGTCACCCAGCACGCCGACCAGCGCGCGGCGCGGGTGGGGGGGGGCGCAGTCTCGTACCGTGTCGGCGAGGACCCGGGCGCCGTCGAGGTTGTGCGCCACGTCGAAGATCCAGCGACCGCGCACGTCGAACCGGCCCGGCAGGTACGCGCGCGCGAAGCTCTCCGGCCACGCGTCCCCCACTGGTCCGAAGGGAGGAGGCAGGGCGTTCAGCACCGCGAGCGCCACCCAGGCATTGCCGTGCTGGTGGCGCCCCTGCAACCCCAGCGGCCGCGTGGGCGGGCGGGTGACGTCCACGAGGATCACCGGTTTCGCGTCGCGCCGCTCCGCCTCGCCGGCGAGCACCTGGCGGACGAGCGGGTCACGCTCCCCGGTCACGAACGGCACGCCGGGCTTGGCGATCCCGGCCTTCTCCCGCGCGATCGAGGCGAGGTCCGACCCGAGGTAGTCCGTGTGCTCCCGCGCGATCTTGGTGACGGCCGTGACGAGCGGTGTGATCACGTTCGTGGAGTCGAGGCGCCCCCCCAGGCCGACCTCGATCACGGCGACGTCCACCCCCCGCGCCGCGAGGTCGGCGAACGCGATGGCGGTCGTGGCCTCGAAGAAGCTCGCATCCAACCGCTCGACGTGGGGCTTCAGGAACGTGGCCCACTCGGCGAACGCGTCTTCGCCGATCGGCACCCCGTCCGCCACCATCCGCTCGCGGACCGAGACCAGGTGCGGGGACGTGTACACTCCAACCTTGAGGCCCCGCGCGCGCAGCTCCGCCGCCGCGAAGGCGCACGTCGAGCCCTTGCCGTTCGTCCCCGCAATATGGATCGAAGGAAAATGCCGCTCGGGATGCCCCAGCACGTCCAGGAGCCCCTCGGTGGGCCCGAGGCTCCATTTGATGCGGCTCCCTTGTCGCGCGAAGAGAAAGCGGCAGGCGTCCTCGAAGGACAGCCTCCCCGGGGTCAGTCGGCGGCCTCGGCCGGTTGCCGGCCGGCCATGTGACGCAGCAGCTGGGCGGTGGTATCGCGCAGATCGCTCCGCGGCACCACCGCGTCGACCATGCCGTGCTCCACGAGGAACTCGGCCGTCTGGAAGCCCTCCGGTAAGTCCTGTCCGATCGTCTGCTTGATCACCCGCGGCCCGGCGAATCCGATGACGGCCTTCGGCTCCGCCAAGATCACGTCCCCCTGCATGGCGTAGGATGCGGACACGCCCCCCGTCGTGGGATTCGTCAGGATCGAGATGAAGGGGACTCGTGCCGCCCGCAGCCGGGCGATCTCGACCGAGGTTTTCGCCATCTGCATGAGAGACAGCACCCCCTCCTGCATCCGCGCGCCGCCCGACGCCGAGATGATGACCAGCGGGATGCGCCGCTCGACCGACCGTCGGGTCAGCCGAGCGATCTTCTCCCCCACCACCGACCCCATCGAGCCCCCCATGAAGTTGAAGTCCATCACGGCGAGGTCGAGGGGCATGCCGTCCAGCCGGCCGTAGCCGGTGCGGACCGCTTCGAGCGGCCCCGCCTTCTGGATCGCCAGCTCGAGGCGCTGCTGGTAACTCTCGAAATGGAGGGGATCGGTAGACCGAAGCCGGGCGTCCAACTCGTGCCACGAGTCTTCATCCACGAGCAGATCGATGTAGTCCTGGGCGGAAATGCGGCGATGGTGGCCGCAATTGGGACAAACGTTCAGAGCGCGGACGAACCGGTCCTTGATATCGATATGGCCGCATTCGTCGCATTTTTCCCAGGCATCGGCCGGAATCTCCAGCTTCACCCGTTCGGACGTCCGCGGTTTGCGCTCTTTTTTGAACCAGGCCATTCGCCCTACAGTGGGAAACTGGAAGGCGACAATTTGGGAGGGGCCCTCCCCCGGCGCCAGTCCCGGACGCGTAACTCGTTGTCAGAGCTCGGCGTAGCCCGATTGACGGGACTCCCACGCGACCCGGAGCGAGATGCCGACCGCCACCGTGCAGGCGAGGAGGAACGAGCCGCCGTAGGAGAAGAACGGCAGCGGGATCCCGGTGATGGGGAGCAGGTTCACCGTCATCCCGATGTTCTCCAGGATGTGGGTGAACAACAGCCCCGCGACCCCGAACACGCACAGGCTGGAGTAGGGATCCGTGGCGCGGCGCGCGATGCGGAGCAGGATCAGGATCAGCGCGACGAACAGGGCGAGGGCGACCAGCACGCCGACGAAGCCCAGCTCTTCGCCCACCACAGAGAAGATGAAGTCGGTGAACTGCGCGGGAAGGAATGCGAGCCGCTTCTGGGGCCCGTGGGTGAACCCCTGCCCGAGGAATCCGCCCGACCCGATGGCAATCTTCGACTGGATCACGTGCCAGCCCGTGGCGCGGGGATCTTCTTGCGGGTTCAAGAACGCGAGCAGCCGATTCTGCTGATAGGGCGCCAGGCGCTGCCAGAACGGGACGGCGACGACGCCCATGACCAGGTTCGCCAGCATGACCGTCAGCCCTTCCCACACGTACGGCCGCCACCACAAGAGCAGCGCGAACAGGACGATGATCCAGGCGCCCCACGCGACGGTCGAAAACGCCAGGACCAACCCGATCACGGGCGACCCGAGGAGCAGGAGCAGCGACGGCTTCGTGCCCGCCCAGTACAGCATCGCGAACAGGATCGTGATGAACACCATCGCGCTCCCGAGATCGGGCTGCTTGGCGACGAGCAGGGTGGGCACACCCGCGATGAGGCATGGCGGCAGGAGCTCACGGAGCGTGGCCGGCGCCTCGCGCCGCTCGGCGAGCCAGCGCGCCAGCATCAGGACCACCGCGAGCTTCGCGAGCTCCGCCGGCTGGCCCAGGCGCACCCCCCCGATCGCGATCCACGACCGCTCGCTCGCCGCGGTGCCCGCCCCCGTGCCGGCGAAGAGCGTCACCAGCAGCACCACAACTCCGATGCCGTAGACGTAGGGCGTCGCCCACTCGAGCAGCCGCGGCGACGTGCGGAACATCAAGACCACGGCCGCCGTCCCCACACCCAGCCAGATCAGCTGCTTGTGCCAGATCGTGGCGACGAACGTGGGGACGTCGGTTTGCCCCGCGGAGTAGAGCGTCGCGAGCCCGTAGATCGCGAGCCCGAGCACGACCGCGGCGAGCGGTCTATCGATTTCGCGGAGCGGGGGGCGCATGGAGAGCACCGGTGTCCGGCAGCGTCATGCTATCCGGCGTGGTGGCGGTGTCGAGCGGCGTCATCGTGGTATCCTCGCCGGGCACGCCGGGGAGAAGCTGCATGGGATGTGGCGCGGTGTCGGTCGGGAGCACGATGCGAATGTTCGACGCCACGGTCGTATCGACGCCCAGGTAGTGGCCGATCACGCGGGTGACGAGCGGCGCCACGTACGGTCCCTCGCGCGCGAATTCGACGATCGCGCCCACGACGATCTCGGGCTTTTCCGCGGGCGCGAACCCGATGAACCAGCCGTGCGCCGGCCCGTGCGGGTTCTGCGCGGTGCCCGTCTTCCCCGCGATCGCGATGCTGCCGCCGAATCGGCCGGCGCCGCGCGCCGTGCCCCGCTCCACCACGCTGATCATGGCCTGCCGGAGTCCGACCAGCTGATCGAGCGAGAGACCCAGGCTCACGTCCGAGCCGGAGGCAGGGCGCACCAGGTAGGGGGTCCGCGAGCGCCCGTCGCTCGCAAGCATCTGGTAGAAGCGCACCATGTTCACCAGCGTCTGTGCGTTTTCTCCCTGCCCGATCGCCAGGTTGAGTGTGACGGCGGACGTCCAGCGCCGCGGACCGTACACGCGGTCGTAATAGTCGGTTCCGGTGGGGAACTCGGGCGTCTTCTCCCCCGGCAAGTCGATGCCGGTACGGGAGCGGAAGCCGAGCAGGTTGCCGTCCTCGAGCAACGACGTCAGGCCGAGCTTGAGGCCCAGCTGATAGAAGTAGACGTCGCAGCTCTGGGCGATCGCGTCCGCGAGCGGGAGGTCGCCGTGCCCGCCGGCCGACCAGCAGCGGAAAAAGCGATTGCCGTACTGGAGTCCTCCGCGACAGGGAATCGGCATGCGCGACCGCAGCGTGACGATGCCGCGCTTCAGTGCCATCGCGGCCAGGGCGAGCTTCCAGGTGGACCCCGGCGGGTAGCGCGCCTGGATCGTGCGATCGAACAGCGGGTGGGCTTCGCTCTCGCTCAGGCGACGCCAGTACTCCGGGTCGACGCCACCCACGAAGGCGTTGGGATCGAACCCCGGGGCACTGTACAGCGCGAGGATCTCACCGCTGTTGGGGTTCATCGCGAGCACCGCGCCGCGCTGCCTGGCCGGGAAGATCCGTGCGATGTAGCGCTGCAGCTCGATGTCGATCGTGGTGTGGACGGCCCGCCCCGGCACGGGTGGCAGCCGGGCGGCGGCGCCGGCCTCACGCACGACGCGGTTGAGCGCGCTCACCTCCACAAACCGCACGCCGTCCGCGCCGCGCAGCGAGTCGTCATACTGGCGCTCGAGCCCGTCTTTGCCGAGCAGCCCGCCGGGCTGGAGCCCGCGATCGCGCCGCTGCGTGCGTTCGGTCTCGGTGATCTCTCCCACATAGCCCACCAGGTGCGCCACCAGCGAGCTGTCCGGATAGTGCCGTTTGGGCTCGGGCTGGATCAGCAGGCCCGGGAAGATCAGGCGCCGTTCCTCGAGCGCCGACACGATTTCGAACGTCGCGCTCGAGAGCACGGGGACCGGGAGGTACGGCACGCGCCGATAGCGAACGAGCACGCGCTCGATCGCGTCGCTGTCGAGCTTCACGATCGGGGCGAGGCGACGGAGCGTGGCCCGCAGCGAGTCCTCGTCTGCCGGCAGCAACGAGACGGTATACCCGGTCACGTTCTCGGCGAGGATCTTGCCGTTCCGGTCGGTGATGATGCCGCGGGGCGCTGGCAGCGGAATCTGCCGCAGGCGGTTCGTTTCGGACTGCAGTTGGTACTTCGAGTGCTCCAGGATTTGGGTGCGGAAGAACACGATGATGAGCGCGGCCCCGGCCCCCCACACCACGCCGCGCGTGAGGCGCAGCCGCCGCTCGAGCAGGTGCGGGTGGAACCCGCTCATGCGTCGCCCATGCGGATCGCGAGATGACGCCCGAACAGCCAGAGGACGAGGACCCCCGCGACGGCCGTCGTCAGACTCTGCATCGGCGACCACACGAGCAGCTCCCAGCCGAGCAACCCGCCCGTGAGCTTTCCGGACGCGAGCGCCACCGCGAGGTTGCGGCACCAGGTCCCCGCGAAAAACAGGCAGCCGTTCACCAGCAGGTTCTCCGCGAAGAAGACCGCCTTGCTCCAGGAGGAGAGATACCCCACGAGCGTGTGCGCGAGCGCGCCCGCCCCGAACGACGCGGGCGTAAGCGCGTCCCGCACCAATCCGACGAGGAAGCCCGCCCCGGCGCTGGGCCCGGGCCGGGCGCGGATGGTGTAGATCAGGAGCGCCAGCAGCAGGAAATCGGGCGCTACGCGGTCGCCGCCGAGCCGTCCCCGCACCGAGAACTGCAGCACGACGAGCACGCCGAGGATCACGTAGAAGCGGTACTTGTCGCTGCGCCTCACGGCGTCTCCCCGCCCGACTCGAACAGCGAGCGCAGGTCGCCTCTCAGGGGCGGGCCCGTGAGAATCATCACGTGGGTCACGGCGGCGGGGTGCACGGCGGGCCGCACGAGGTACGTGCGCTCCCAGCCTTCCGCTTCCCCTGCCACGCCCACCACCGTGCCGATCGGGATGCCGCGCGGCAGGACGCCCCCGAGCCCGGACGTGAGGATCATGGTACCGGTGGGCACGAGCTGCCGGTACGCGATGCCCTGCAGCTCGAGCAGCCACATGCGGGGGCCCTCGGTGCCGTGCGGCGCAATGATGCCGTACACGCTCCCGTCCGCCGCCATGGCGCTGGCGCGGAACTCGGGATGCGCCCAGCTCACCACCACGCTGGTGCGCGTGTCCACGGCGCTCACGATCCCCACCAGGCCTTCCGGACTCACCACCGCCGACAGGGGCTTCACCCCCTGCTTCTTGCCTGCGGACACGATGAAGGTGAGGGCGCTGGTGGGCTCGGGCTCGTGCAGCACCTCCGCCGGCACGTAGCTGCTCGAGAGGCGCTGGCCCAGTCCGAGCAGGCTGCGGAGCCGGGTGTTCTCACCGCGCAGCTCGGGCAGGAAGGTGGCAGCGAGAGCGGCCGAGTCACGCTGCGCGACCACCGCGGCGTAGCGTGCCAGCGACGCGGACAGGAGCTCGGTTTGCTGCTGCAGCCCCAGGAACGGCGCGAGCACTGTCTGCCGCAGGCCCCGCGCCAGCGGATCGCGAATCCGCTCGGGCAGGGTCATGGCGGCGACGGACAGCAGGACGCATCCGAGGAAAGCGAGGGTGTCGCCCCGCGTGGCGTAGCGGTCCGCTCCGAGCGCCATCGCCCTACGTGGTCAGGACGTTGCGGTATTTCTCCGGATCGTCGAGGATCCGTCCCGTCCCCCGCACGACGCAGGTCATCGGGTCGTCGTCGAGGTGGATCGGCAGGCCCGTCTCCTGTTGCAGCAGCACGTCGAGGCCGCGGATCAACGCGCCCCCGCCGGTCATCACGATGCCCCGATCGACGATATCGCTCGCGAGCTCCGGCGGCGTGATCTCGAGGGCGCGCCGCACCGCATCCACGATCTGCTGAATCGGCTCCTGCACCGCCTCGCGGATCTCGCTCGAGTGTACGCGCACGATCTTGGGGATACCGGAGACCAGGTCTCGGCCCTTCACTTCCATCTCGCGCTCCTCGCCCACCGGCGCGGCCGACCCGATCTGAATCTTGATCTGCTCGGCCGTGGGCTCGCCGATCAGCAGGTTGTAATTCTTGCGCATGAACTGCACGATGGCTTGGTCCAGCTCGTCGCCGCCCGTGCGGATGGACGTATCCGACACGATCCCGGAGAGCGCGATCACCGCGATCTCCGTGGTCCCGCCGCCGATGTCGATCACCATGTTCCCCGTTGGTGTCTCGACCGGGAGCCCCACGCCGATCGCCGCCGCCATCGGCTCGGCGACCATGTAGACCTCCTTGGCCCCCGCCGACTGGGCCGAGTCCCGCACCGCGCGCTTTTCCACCTCGGTGATGCCCGACGGCACGCACACGATCACTTTGGGCTTTACGCGGAACAGGTGGCGGTCGATGATGGTCTTGAGAAAGAACCGCAGCATCTTCTCGGTCACGTCGAAGTCGGCGATCACGCCGTCCTTGAGCGGCCGGACCGCCAGGATGCCATCCGGCGTGCGGCCCAGCATCCGCTTCGCCTCGAGCCCGATCCCTTTGATCTTCCCGGTCGCCTTCTCGATCGCGACGACCGAGGGCTCGTTCAGCACGATGCCCTCGCCCTTGACGTAGATCAGGGTGTTGGCGGTCCCCAGGTCCACGGCGATCTCATTCGCCGGGCTCCAGGCACCAAGCGTCCACTTCGGCCAGCGTATGGGCACGCAGTCGTCAGGTGAAGGGTTGTCGGGCGGGCGCGCGCGAGCGCCTCAAGCTAATGAAAAGCGTAACTCCAAGCAAGGCTGATGCTTGACGGCCCTGACGGCGGCGGCTACCGTTCGCGCATGCGACCCGCGCGCCCGCCGTCCGAGATCGCCGTGGTGGACCTACAGGTGTGCGACCGCTGCGGTCTGTGCTTGCCGTTGTGCCCACCCGAAGCGATTCACTTGGACTTGGCCGACCTGGTGGTGGACGGGACGACCTGCACCGGCTGTCGCAAATGCGTCGCCCCCTGCCCCGTCGGGGCTCTCTCCATGGTCGCCGCGTGATGCGCGACACCGATGTCCTGGTCATCGGTGGGGGCCCCGGCGGGGCGGTGGCGGCGTGGGAGGCCAAGCGCGCCGCGCCCGAGCTCGATGTCGTGCTGGTCGAGCGCGACGCCCGAGTGGGCGTGCCGGTCCGGTGCGCCGAAGGGGTGGGTGACGCCGGGCTGCGCGAATTCGCCGACCCCGACGGCGCGCCGTGGGTCGCCCGCAAGATTCGCCGTATCATCTTCATCGCGCCGGACGATACCGAGGTGACCGTGGCCGAGCGCGACGTCGCCTGGATCCTCGACCGCACGCGGTTCGACGCGTTCCTCGCCGCACAGGCCAGCGCCGCGGGAGCCGAGGTGGTCGTGGGCACAGAGGCCGCGGGAATGAGCCGTGGCACGGACGGGCGCTGGAACGTCCGCGTGCGCCACGCGGGCGGCGACGGAAGTTACCGGGCGCGGGTGGTGGTCGGGGCCGACGGCGTCGAGACGATGGTTGGTCGCTGGGCGGGGCTCGACACACGCGTGCCCGCCCGCGACATGGAATCGTGCGCCCAGTATGTGGTGAGCGGGATCGACTTCGATCCGGACGCGATCTACCTGCAGTTCAGCGACCGCCTCGCGCCGGGCGGCTACGCCTGGGTGTTTCCGAAAGGGGTCGGGGTCGCGAACGTCGGCCTGGGCCTCGTCGCCCTCAAGGCCGACGGCCGCAACGCCCGGCAGTATCTCGACGCCTGGCTCGCCCGTCGCTACCCCCGAGGCACGAAGACCGGTTACACCGTGGGCGGCGTGATCGTGCACACCACGATCAAGCAAACCTACACCGACGGCGTCCTGGTCGTTGGTGACGCGGCGCATATGATCAACCCGCTGTCGGGAGGCGGTATCGTCAACGCCATGAAGGCCGGGCGCCTCGCCGGCCGGACGGCGGCAGCGGCGATTTGCGCCGGCGACACGAGCGCCCGGCGGCTCTCGGTGTACCACAGCGCCTGGATGGAGCTGCTCGGGGACGATCACCTCACGTATTACCGGATCAAGCACGCGCTCGAGGACCTGGATGACGGCTTCTTCAACTCCCTGGCACGCACGGTGAACGCCATCCCCCGGGCCAAGCGGACGCTGGGCCGGATCTTCGCCCACGCGCTCGTCCGGCACCCGCAGATGATTCCGGTGGCGGCGCGGTTTTTCATCTAACCGGGGAGAAGGGAGAGGGGAGAGGTTCGTGACGGTGCACCGAAGAGTACCTCTCCCCTCTCCCCTCTCCCATGAAAGAGAGTCGAATGCTAGGTATTGATCTCCGCGGCAAGCGTGCGTTGGTGGCCGGCGTCGCCGACGACGGGGGGTATGGCTTCGCCATCGCCAAAGCCCTCGCCGAGGCGGGCGCGACGGTGTGCACCGGCACCTGGCCGCCGGCCCTGAACATCTTCCTGAACCTGCTCGAGCGCGGCAAAATCGACGAGGCGCGCCGCATGACGGACGGGTCGCTGCTTCAGTTCGAAAAGATCTATCCCCTCGACGCCGCCTACGACACGCTGGCGGACGCGCCCGAGGAGATCCGTGGGAACAAACGCTACAGGGACGTGGGGGATTTCTCGGTCGTCGGGCTTGGCCAGCGGCTGGTGCACGATTTCGGCACGCAGCCGCTCGACATCGTGATCCACTCGCTCGCCAACGGTCCCGAAGTGAAGAAGCCCCTGCTCGAAACGAGCCGGGCCGGCTATCTCGCCGCGGTGAGCGTGAGCGCCTATTCGCTGGTCTCGCTGGTAGCGCGGCTCGGCCCCCTGACGCGGCCCGGCGCGTCCTTCCTCTCGCTCACGTACTTAGCGAGCGAGCGTGTGGTCCCGGGGTACGGGGGTGGGATGTCCTCCGCCAAGGCGGCGCTCGAAAGCGATACCCGCACCCTCGCGTTCGAAGCGGGCCGCAAGTACGGCCTCCGCGTCAACACGATCTCGGCCGGCCCCCTCGCCTCGCGGGCCGCGAGCGCCATCGGGAAGATCGAGCAGATGGTGCAGTACTACTCGGCCAACGCCCCGCTCACCGAACGTCTCACCGCATGGGAGGTCGCGACGACCGCGGCGTTCCTCGCGAGCCCGCTGGGCAGCGGCATCACGGGGGCGACGATTCACGTGGACAAGGGATACCATGTGATGGGGGCGGCGGTGGCGACGGGAGGACTCCTGTAGCGCGGTGAGGGGTGAGCGGCGCCGCAGCTCCCCCTCACCGCTCACCGCTTACCGCTTACCGCTCACGTTCAGCATTACGCTCGTCCCCACCGCGCAGCGGTTGGCCAGGTGCGCGACGACCCGCCCCAGCAACCCCCAGCCGTCGTCGCGCAGCCCAAGCGGCACGCTCCCCGCGTCCCACGTATAGACCGGCACCCGCGGGATGTTGAGGGCCGTAGCGTCGCCTCGCACCCCGGCGAATCCCAGCTCGTACCCGGCGGCCCGCGCCAACCGCTCCACGCGCTCGTCGCGCGCTCCGAACGGATATGCCACCGCCCGCCCGGCTCCCGGTCCCAGCCGTCGCACCAGCGCGTCGCGCGATCGGGCGAGCTCGTCCATCGCGTGGTCATCCGCCAGCCACGTGAGCCGGGCATGCGAGGCCGAGTGCGATGCGAACCAAAACCCTCGCTGCTGCCAACGCTCGATGGCGCTCCAGCCGAGGTGCGGCAGCCGCTGCCGCGTATAGCGCACGTCCCAGGTGTTCAGCCTTCCCACGTAGTCGGTGATGAGGAAGGTCGTCGCCGTGAAGCCCAGGTCGGCGAGGATCGGATAGACCTGGTCGGCGAGAGACGCGTAGCCGTCGTCGAACGTCAGCAGCAATGCCGAGTGCGGCACGCGCAATGCGGGGTCGCCGGGTTGGCGTCGGTCGGCGAACTGTTGCAACGTGAGCGTTTTCCAGCCCGCCCGGGCGAGGGCCGTCATCTGCCGCGCGAACGGCCCGCGGCCCACCCGCGTGACGCCCAGCTCGAGTGGCCCGCCGATCCGGTGGTAGCACAGCACAGGCGTGATCGCGGCGGGGTGCGCGAGCCTCACATCACCGCTCCACCCGGCCAGGTGCCACTCGCGAGGGCGGCGGCCGCATCCGGCCACCGGGCGCCTGGCTCCGTCGCCCGACAGCGGCGGCCCAGCTCGCCCAGCCAGGGAGGCACCGACCGGATCTCCTCGAGCGGCTCCGGCTGGGCCGCCGGCGGCCGCCCCGTCAGCATTTCGTACAACAGGACGCCCACGGCGAACATGTCGTCGGGGGGGGCGGCGCTCGTGCCCCCAGCGCGGCGCTCGGGCGCCAGGTAGTCCACCGCGCACAGTGCCGCCATCGCCGCACCTGGCGCCCCTCCCCCGTCCCCTCCGCCCCGTCCCCCATGGGCGCCGGCCGCCAGCGCCCGCTCCACCGCGCTGCAGATGCCCGTATCAGCGACCAGCGTTTGTCCGTCCGCGAGCAAGACGTGCTCCGGCTTGAGATCGCCGTGGGCGACGCCCGCGGCGTGCGCGTGCGCGAGGGCGGCGAGCACATCGCGCAGGATTTCCACCGCGCGGCGGAGCGGCAGCTCGCCGTGACGGGCCAGCCAGGCACGCAGGGTGGTCCCCTGCACGAACGTCCTCGTGTGGTAGACGAAGGAGCCGGCGCGACCCCCGCCGCTCGGGGGCACCAACCCGGCATGCGTCAGCCGGGTGCTGAGCCCACCGAGGTCTGCAGCGAACGCCGCGTGGTCCACGCCAAGCGACAGGGCAGCGGGCAACACCTTCACCAGGAGCTCGTCGCCGGCGGACTGATCGAGCGCCACGAACATGCGGCAGTTGCCCACGGGCCGCACCTCGCGCTCCACACGGTACGCGGGCTCGAGGGCGTGCCCCAACGCCGCTCGAAGATCGGCCACGGGCGCTGACGTCCTACCGGCCGGGGCGCGGGGCGCCGCGCCAGGGGTTGGCGTTCACGAGGCTAAGTGTACCGCCTGAGTCGCACTTCGGGCCAGATCGAAGCGGCATCCAAGAGGGCGCCCGGAGCTAGCGCGGCCACAGCCAGGCGAATGTCCCCGCCGTCAGGAGCGCGTAGATCAAGCCGTCGACCGTTGCCTTCAGCGTCGTGGTCCAGGCTCGACGGTACCAGATCGACATCTGCCACAGAGCGAGCGCATATCCGACGAACGCGGTGACTCCAGCGAACCTGAACACGTGCCGGTACGGAGCGCCGACGGGGAGCGCACGCCCCGCGACGTACGCAGCGAAGACGCCGACGACCACGGCGTAGAGGAACCACATGCTGAGGTTCCTTCCCATGGACCAGGGGCCGTTGGGAATCACCGTCAGTATCAGATTCGGACCCTGCTTCAGCTTGTCGACAAACATGGTGGAGCCCATTTCCTCCCTGCTCGACGGGCGGGGGACCATGTAGTCCCCCGGTGGGATGGCGAGCGGGCGGAGCGCGTCCCGCAGCTTGTCTTCGTTCGGCACCTTGGGGTAGTCGCCCTTGTGCCAGGGCGACGCCATGTGAATGAGGGAACTCACGACGAACACGAGCGCCGACGAGAGCAGGATGGGGAGCCACAGCGCGTGCAGCCCTGTCATGACGACCTCCCGGTGAGTGCGATGACTCGCATGAATGCCTCGCGTCCCTCGGTCACACGAGGGTCTTGGGGTCGGCCGACGGGAGGCCGAACGTCTCGGCCACCGCGGGGTAGACGACCTTTCCCTCGACCACGTTCAGGCCGAGGAACAGCGCTGCATCGTCCTTGCATGCCTGCTTCCAGCCGCGGCGCGCCAACCGTTTGGCGTACGCGAATGTGGCGTTGGTGAGCGCCAGCGTCGATGTGCGCGGCACGCCCCCCGGCATGTTGGCCACGGCATAGTGAATGATGCCGTCGACGACGTATACCGGGTTCTCGTGGGTCGTGGCTTTTGTCGTCTCGATGCATCCGCCCTGGTCCACCGCCACATCGACGATGACCGAGCCCGCCTTCATCAGTTTCAGATCGTCGCGCCGCACCAGCTTCGGAGCCTTGGCCCCCGGGAGCAGCACCGCGCCGATGACGAGGTCGGCTCGGCGCAGCTGCTCGAGCAGGTTGTGGCGGTTCGAATACACCAGATCGACATTCGGCGGGAGCACATCGGAGAGGTAGCGCAGGCGATCGAGCGAGAGGTCGAGCAGCGTGACGCGAGCGCCCAAACCCGCCGCCATCTTCGCCGCGTTGGCGCCCACGACGCCGCCGCCCACGACGAGCACTTCCGCCGGGAGCACCCCCGGCACACCCCCCAGCAGGATACCGCTCCCCCCGTACACCTTCTCGAGGTACTTCGCCCCCTCCTGTACCGCCATCCGCCCCGCCACCTCGCTCATGGGCGTGAGCAGCGGTAGCTCTCCGGAGGCGAGCTGCACGGTCTCGTAGGCGATGGCGACGATGCCCGAGTCGATCACCGCCCGGGTGAGCGGCTCCGAGGCGGCGAAGTGGAAATAGGTGAAGACGACCTGGCCCTTGCGCATGCACGGCCACTCGGGCTCGATCGGCTCCTTCACCTTGACGATCATCTCCGCCTTGGCCCAGACGTCGGCCGCCTTGGGTGCCAGGGTCGCGCCGGCGGCGCGATACGCTGCGTCGCCGAATCCCGATCCGAGTCCCGCCCCCTGCTCCACCAGCACCGTGTGCCCATCGCCCACGAGCGCCTCCGCCCCCGCCGGCACCAGCGCCACGCGGTGCTCGGCCGTCTTGATCTCCTTCGGCACCCCCACGATCATTGCGGCTCCCAGTTCATCTGCTAGTGTCCGCCTTCCGGACCCAGCCATACGACCGTTTGTCGCTCCGGAGCGAAGAATTCCGCCGCGACGCTCGCGATTTCCTCCTCCGGGAGCCCCGCGACCGTCGCGAGCACCTGGTCGAGGCTCTGGTACGGCTCACCGTGTACGGGAAAGGCGGCCAAGCGATACATCCGGGCGGAGGGACTCTCCAGCGACAGCATCAGCTGGCCCTGCGTCTGCTGCTTCGCCTCGGCGAGCGCCTCCCCCCGCAGTCCCTCGCGCGCCAGTTTGGCGTACTCCTCGCGGATGGCCGCCGCGGCCTGCATCGCGGTCTTGGGCTGCGTTCCGACGTACACGCCGGTGACGCCCACCTGGCGGTAGAAGCTCGTGAACGCGTAGATCCCGTACGCCAGACCCAGCTCTTCTCGGATCCGCTGGAACAGGCGGCTCGACATCCCGCCGCCGAACACGTTCGCGAGCACCAGCAGCGCGTATTTGCGGCGATCGGCGTAGGGGATCGAGTCGGTGGCGAACACGATGTGGGTCTGCGCCGTGTCCTTGGCGTGGCGGGCCTCGGTGCCGCGGACGGCGGGCCGCATCGGAACAACGGGAGGCGTTGCACGCTCCACGTTACCTGCTGCACGATCGAACCAAGCGAGCTTTCCGAGCTCTTCGAGCAGCCGAGCATGATCGAGATTCCCAGCCGCGGCAATGACGCAGTTGGCCGGGAAGTAGGCCCGCTCGTGCAGCTGTTTCAGGTCACTCGCGGACATGGCGCCGACGGTGTCTCGGGTACCCAGGATGGAGTAGCCGTAGGGATGCTCCGGCCACAGCGTCTGGTACGACAGCTCGAAGACCTGATCGTCCGGCGTATCCTCGACGGTGTTGATTTCCTCGAGCACGACGTTGCGCTCGAGCTCGAGGTCGCTCGAGCGCAGCACCGGGTTTCGCACCAGATCGGTGAGGACGTCAAGCGCCTGCGGCAAATCGCGGTCGAGGACGCGAGCCTGGAATGCCGTGGTGTCGCGGGAGGTGTAGGCGTCGAGCGAGCCGCCCCGGGACTCGAGCGCCAGCGCGATCTGCTGCGCGCTGCGGCGCTCGGTGCCTTTGAACACCATGTGCTCGAGGAGGTGAGACACGCCCATTTTGGGGCGGGGCTCGTGAGCGCTGGCGCTCCGCACCCAGATCCCCACCGCTGCCGAGCGCACGCTCGGGACCCGCTCGGACAGGACCACCACGCCGCTCGGCGCGATGGTCTGGAAGATGTCCCGGTCGAGCCGGACCGTCTCCATCAGTGGGAGCGCGCGGGTTCCGCCTTCTCGAGCAGGGCCTTCCGGGAGAGGCGCATGCGCCCGCGCTCGTCCACCTCGAGCAGCTTCACGCGCACGTGGTCGCCCTTTTTCACCACGTCCTCGGTGCGCTCGGTGCGGCCGTGTTGCAGCTCGGAGATGTGCAGCAGCCCCTCGACACCCGGCAGGATCTCGATGAAGGCTCCGAAGGCGGTCGTGCTCTTCACCACGCCTTCGTAGATCTTGCCGACCTCCGGCTCCTGCACCAGGCCCGCGACCATGTCACGCGCCCGCTCGCCGCCTTCGCCGACCGCGGAGATCGTGACCAATCCGGTGTCGTCCACATTGATCTCGGCGCCGGTCTGTTCCTGGATGGCCCGGATGGTCTTGCCCTTGGGCCCGATGAGGTCGCCGATCTTGTCGGGGCGGATCTGGATCGTGATGATCCGCGGCGCGTACTTGGACAGCTGGGAGCGAGGCTGCGGCATGGCCTGGTCCATGATGTCCAGGATGTGGATCCGTGCCTGCTTCGCCCGCTCCAGCGCTTCCGTGATGATCTTGAAGTCCAGGCCCTCGATCTTGATGTCCATCTGGATCGACGTGACGCCCTGGCGCGTGCCGGCGACCTTGAAGTCCATGTCGCCCAGGTGGTCCTCGGTACCCAGGATGTCCGTGAGCACGGCCACGCGCTCGCCTTCCTTGATGAGGCCCATCGCGACACCCGCGCAGGCGGCCGTCATGGGCACGCCGGCATCGAACAGCGCCACCGACCCGCCGCACACCGTGGCCATCGACGACGAGCCGTTCGACTCGAGGATGTCGGACACGATCCGGAGGGTGTAGGGGAACTGCTCGTACGGCGGGAGCAGCGCCTGCAGCGCCCGCTCGGCGAGCGCCCCATGTCCGACCTCGCGCCGCGAGGTCCCGCGGATCGGCTTCACTTCGCCGGTCGAGAACGGCGGGAAGTTGTAGTGCAGCATGAAGGACTTCGTGGTCTCTTGCGCCACGTCGATCGAGTCGATGCGCTGCTCGTCCCGCGTCGTGCCGAGGGTGACCGACACGAGCGCCTGGGTCTGGCCGCGCGTGAACAGCGCGGAGCCATGCGTGCGCGGCAGCACGCCGACCTCGCAGCTGATGGGCCGCACCGTGTCGAGCGCGCGCCCGTCCACCCGTTCGCCGTGCGTCAGCACCTGCTCGCGCATCGTGCGGTACTCGATCTCCTCGATCGTGCTCGCGACATCTTTCACGTTCTCGGGGAACTCCGCCGCGAGCTGCTCGTGGATCGTGGCCTTCAGCGCCGCCAGCGCCTGGGTCCGCTCCGCCTTCTCCGGCAGGTTGAGTGCCTCGGTGACGCGCGCCTCGGCCAACTCCTTCACTCGGCTTACGAGTCCCGCGGGCGGCTCGACCTTGGTCCACTCCATCTTGGGCTGGCGCATTTCCCCCACAAGCTCCTGGGCGGCATCGAGCAGCTCCCGGATGCCTTTCTGTGCCACCTCGAGCCCCTTCACGATCTCGGCCTCGGAGAGCTCGAGCGCGCCTCCCTCCACCATCACGATCGAATCCTTCGACCCGGACACCACCATGTCCACGTCGGAGAACTCGAGCTGCTGGAAGGTGGGATTCAGGATCCACGCGCCCTCCACCCGCCCCACCCGCACCGCGGCGATCGGCCCGTTCCACGGCACCTTGGACATCGTGAGCGCCGCGGACGCCGCGGTCACCCCGAGCACGTCGGCGTCGTTCTCCTGGTCCGCCGACAGCACGTAGATGAAGACCTGGACCTCGTTCTTGAACCCGTCTGGAAACAGGGGGCGGATCGAGCGGTCCGTCACGCGCGCCGAGAGAATCTCTTCATCGGACGGCCGCCCCTCGCGCTTCAAGAAGCCGCCGGGAATCTTGCCGGCGGCGTAGGCCTTCTCGCGATACTCGACGGTCAACGGAAAGAACGGCAGGGTCGAGACGTTATCCGACACCGTCACCGCCGCGAGCACGACCGTCTCCCCGAACTGCACCAGACAGGCGCCGGCGGCCTGTTTGGCGAGCCGACCTGCCTCGAGCTTCAGGGCGCGTCCCGCAAAGTTACGTTCGACGTGCTTCACCGGATTGCCTGTCTAGAGCACAAAATGAAATACGCGAGGCGCCCCGGTGCTCTTCCGGGGCGCCCGGCGCGACGCCAGCGCTATTAATGGCGGAGGCCCAGCTCGTCGATGAGCTGCCGATACCGCTCCAGGTCGGCGCGCTTCAGGTATTCCAGCAGGCGGCGGCGCTGCGAGACCATCCGGAGAAGGCCGCGCTGCCCGTGAAAGTCCTTGGCGTGCACCCGGAAGTGATCGGTCAGGCTGTTGATCCGCTCGGTGAGCAGCGCGATCTGGACCGGGGCCGACCCCGTGTCTCCCTCGTGCTGCCCGTACTTCCTGACCGGCGTCGTCTTGTCGTACATCTGATCTTGTTCCCTAATTGTTGAGAGCGCAGTAACTTAGACCGCTGGTATTGGTTTGTAAAGCCCTCGTGACCAACGCGCCAACCGACCTCGTCGGCCGCACCGTCGGCCCCTACGACCTCGAGCGCCTGCTCGGCCAGGGCGGGTTCGCGTGGGTGTTCGCCGGTCGCGAACTGGATGGGAGCGCGGTCGCCGTCAAGATCCTGATGCCGCGCTATGCCGGCGATCCCCAGTTCGAGCGGCGGTTTCGGAACGAGGCCGAGACGGCCGCGACGCTCCAGCACCCGAACATCATCCGCATCCGATTCGTGGCGCGCTCCGGAAACTACGTGTATTTCGCGATGGACCTGTGCGCCACCTCGCTGGCGGCGCGCCTTGTCCGCGAGGGCCCGCTCTCCGAGCCGGACATCGTGCGCATCGCCGGCGACGTGGCTCGGGCGCTCCAATTCGCCCATGGTCGGGGTTTGATCCACCGCGACCTGAAACCCGACAACATCCTGATCCAGTCCGACGGCACGGCCGTGCTCTCGGACTTCGGCATCGCCCGTGCGGTTTCGGGCTACGTCGCCTCCACCGGCGTGAACATGACGATCGGGACGCCGCAGTACCTTTCCCCCGAGCAAGCGCAGGGGCGACCGCTCGACCAGCGCGTCGATTTCTACGCGCTGGGCGTCACGCTCTACAAGGCGGCGACAGGCGAGGTCCCGTTCACGTCCACCGATTGGTTCGCATTGGCGCGGATGCACGTAGAGGATCCGCCGCCCTCGCTTCGCAAGAAGCGGCCCGCCCTGTCCAAACGGTTCGAGCGAGTGGTCATGAAATGCCTCGCGAAACACCCGGACGACCGATACCGGGATGCGACCGAGCTACTCGCCGATCTTGTGAGGGTGGACGGCAACGCGCCGGTGGGATGGCTGGAGCGCTGGCGGGACTGGTGGTCAGGCTGAGGCGGAGCCGCGGAACAGGCGCTGGATCCACGACACAATGGCGGGAAGCGAGATGCGGGATGCGGGATGCGTGGCTTCCGCGTGCTGCACGCCTCCCGCATCTCGCATCCCGCATCTCGACAAGACCGCCTCGGCCGCCCGCTTTAGCTCGGCTTCATGTTGCTTCGGGAATGGCCGCTCGGCAAGGCGAATGTCGAAGCCCGGGCCGTCGGTCGCGGTTCCGAGTTCGACGATCCCGGGAGACGCGCGGTCGATCACCTCGATGACCGATTGCAACGCTTCCCGTTCCCCCTTTCCCGCTCCCCCGTAGTACTCGCTCGCCACCGCGATCACCAGCCGCTCGGGTTTGATCCGGCCGGCGAGATAGCTCTCGAGGGCGTCCCTAGCGGGGGAGAATCCGGAGCGCATCGTTTGTGAGGGCGAGGATCATGATGGCCACCAGGACGATGAAGCCGATCTGGCTGAGCCGGTTGCGGAGCTCGACCGAGAGCGGTTTGCGCCGGACCGCCTCGGCGATGAGGAACATGAGCTGCCCGCCATCCAGGATAGGAATGGGCAGCAGGTTCAGAATCGCCAGGTTGACCGAAAAGAACGCGAGAAAGGTGAGGAACCAGTCGAAGCCCAGGCGCGCCACCTGGCCCGAGATCTGCCCCACGGTGAGGATGCCGCCGACGTCGCGCACCGAGGTCTCGCGCAGCACGAGTCCTCTCAGAAACCCCACGACGACCAGCGCTCGACCCCACGTCTCCTGAGCCCCGGACACCAAGGCGCGCCCGAGCGGCTCGCGGACGTGAATCGTCGGGGGGTCCTGCCCCGCGCCGATCGCGCCGTACACGTGAGGACGGGGAGAGGCGGTATCGGTCTCGACCTTCATCTCCGGCACGACCGTCACCTGCCGCTGTGCGCCGTCGCGCAGCACGTCGAACCGCAGCGGCTTTCCGGGGCTGCGCCACACGGCGTGCAGCACACCGGTCCAGGAGCGGAGGGTATCGCCGTTGACCTTGAGCAGGAGGTCGCCCGGCTTGAGTCCGGCGCGGATCGCGGGACGGCCCGGCTCGAGAATGCCGAGGCGGGGGGGATCGAGTCGGACCAGCGCCTGCGCGACCGCCTGACGGGTGGCGAGGCCGCCATCCGGCAGGCGCGCCACGATCGGCTGGTCGCGACCCGCGACGTCGATCCGCAGGTCGGTGGGTCCGGTGAGCAAGCGATCGAGCAGGGTGTTCCAGGACCGAATGCTGTCTCCGTTCACCCGTACGATTCGGTCGCCGAATTTGAGGCTCGCGAGCGCCTCGGTCCCGGGCGGGAGCGCGCGGGCGGTGACCGAGTCGATCTGCGTGCTCGCGAGCTCGGGCGACCCCGCGGTCGCCGCGATTCCGGAGTAGACGGCGAACGCGAACAACGCGTTCATGGTGACGCCCGCGAGAATCACGATCGTCCGCTTCCACACGGGCTGGCGGTCGAATGCGCGCGCCGGATCGACCGGCACCGCACCCTTGCCGCCTTCCAGGCCCCCGGCCACCCCCTCGTCCTCGAGCCCCGCCATCTTGACGTAGCCGCCGAGCGGCAGCCAGGAGAGCCAGTACTCGGTCTCGCCCCGCCGCCAGCTCAGGATGGGCCGCCCGAACCCGAGGGAGAAGCGCAGCACCTGGATTCCCACGGCCTTGGCCGCGAGGAAATGGCCCATCTCATGCACGAAGATGAGGACGCCCAGGACGACGGCGACCGCCCCGATGGTCAGGAGCACGCGGCCTCCCGTGCGAGCCGCCGCGCGTCTCGGTCGGCCTCGAGCACCCCCTCGAGCGACCCCGCATCGCTCGCGCGGTGCGTCGCGAGCACCTGCGCGATCGTCTCGGTGATCCGGCCGAACCGGATCCGACCCGCGAGGAACAGCTCCACGGCCACCTCGTTGGCCGCGTTGAACGCGGTCGGTGCCGTTCCGCCTGCGGCGGCAGCGGCGCGGCCGAGCCCGTAGGCGGGATACAGCGCCGGGTCCAGCGGCTCGAACGTGAGGCTCCCCGCCGCCACTGGATCGAAGCGCCGCGTCCCGCCGTCGGGGACGCGGACCGGGTGGGTCAGGGCGTACAGGATCGGCAGCTCCATGGTGGGAAAACCGACCTGGGCCAGGACGGAGCCATCCACGAACTCGACGAACGCGTGCACGACCGACTGGGGGTGGACCACGACGTCGACCGCTTGGTAGGGCAAGCCGAACAGGAAATGTGCCTCGATCACTTCGAGGGCCTTGTTCACCAGCGTCGCGGAATCGACGGTGATCTTCTTCCCCATCTTCCAGGTCGGGTGGCACAGCGCCTCGTCCACGGTGGCGTCCGCCACGCGCGCCGGGCTCCAGGTGCGGAACGGGCCGCCCGACGCGGTGAGGATGAGGCGGGCGAGCTCCGCGGGTTGGCGCCCCGTGATACACTGGAGCACGGCGCTGTGCTCCGAGTCCACCGGCACGAGCTCGCCGCCGCCTTCGCGCGCGGCCCGGGTCACCAGCGCGCCCGCCATCACGAGTGTTTCCTTGTTGGCGAGCGCCACGCGTTTCCCCGCCCGGAGCGCCGCGAGGGTGGCCTCGAGTCCCGCGGCGCCCACGATCGCGTTCACAACGATCTGCACGTCGGGATGCGTCGCGGCCTCGACGAGGCATGCCGCACCGGTACGCTTCCCGCTTCCCGCATTCCGCATCCCGCCGTTCACGATCCCCACATACGCCGGCTGCCATTCGGCGGCTTGTCGCTCGAGCAGGTCGGCATTCGAGTGCGCGGTGAGCGCCGCTACGAAGAACCGCTCCCGCTGGCGCGCCAGCACCTGCAACGCGGAGCAGCCGATCGAGCCGGTCGACCCGAGGATGGCGACGCCGACGCTCATGCGAGGCCGAACAGCCGGAACAGTCCTGCCGCGATCGGCAGGACGAAGTACAGCGAGTCCAGACGGTCGAGCACACCCCCGTGCCCCGGGATGAGCGACGACGAATCCTTCAACCCGACCTCGCGCTTGAGCAGCGACTCGGCGACGTCGCCCACCTGGGCGGCGAGGGCCGCGACGAGCCCCACGACGACCAACTGCCATTGCGGAAGCCCGAACGCGACCCGGTCGAGGACGAGCGGCCCGAAGGCGAGCGCCGTGACGACGGCGCCGCCGGCGCCGCCGATCGCCCCGGCCCACGTCTTGTGCGGCGAGAGGATCGGCGCCAGCTTCGGCCCGCCGACCAGCTTGCCCGCCGCCATCGCGCACGTATCACCCACCCACGTGACGACCAGCGGCAACACCGCGAGGGCGACCGAGCCCCGCGGGTGCGCGTCGGCATGGGGCCCGTGACGAATCGCGACGAGGAACGACAGGAGCGCCGAGGCGTACAGGGAGCCGAACACGGTCACCGCGACGGCCGTGAGCGGGCGCCGCGTCGGGCCGCGGGCGACCGCGACGGCCAGCACCACGAGCAGCCACAGCGCGCCGGCGTAGACGACGGGCTCCCAATCGGCATAGCCCTTGACCCAATAGGTCGCGAGCGGGCAGGCCGCGGCGGCGACGAATCCGACCCACTCCAACGGCTCGATGCCCTGTTGCTTGCCGAAGTCATAGACCTCGCGGGTGCCGAGCATGCCCAGGACGGCCAGGGCCACGGCGAGCACCCAGCCCCCCCGCCACACCACGAACAGCACCCCGGCGATGGCCGGGACGGCGACGGCGATGCGCACCAGGAGATTACGGGACATCACGCCGTGACTTTCCCGAACCTCCGGTCACGCCCCTGGTAGTCGAGGATCGCCTGGAACAGGTCGCGTCGCGTCACATCCGGCCACAGCACCGGCGTGATGTAGAGCTCGGTGTAGGCGAGCTGCCACAGCAGGAAGTTGGACAGTCGGTACTCGCCGGACGTGCGGATCAGGAGATCCGGGTCGCGCCACGGCGCCGTGTACAGCTGCGCACGCATCGCGTCTTCGTCGATGTCCTCGAGCCGTTTCACGCCCTTGAGCACCGCTTCCGCGAGCAGACGTGCCGCCCGCGCCAGCTCGGCGCGCGACGAGTAAGAGATGCACAGATTGAGCGCGAGCTTCGTACCGCCCTGCGTTTCTCGTTCGATCCGCTCGACCGCGGCCCGCGCACCGGGGGCGAGACGGCTGCGGTCGCCCAGGACGTGCACCGCCACCCCCTGACCCGCGAGCTCCGCTACTTCGCGCGCGATGTACTCCTCGAGCAGGTGCATCAGGGCGGAGATCTCGGTCGCCGGGCGCTGCCAGTTCTCCTCGGAAAATGCGAACAGGGTGAGCACTTCCACGCCCGCCTCGATGGCTCCCTCCACCACCTCGCGCACCGCTTTCATGCCGGCGCGGTGTCCCAGCGGTCGGGGCAGGCCCCGCTCGCGCGCCCAGCGCCCGTTGCCGTCCATGATCACGGCGACGTGGCGCGGGACGACCCCGTTGATGCGAATCCGCGCGAGCAGGTCGTCCGCCATCTCAGACCTCCATGATCTCCGCTGATTTGGCCTTGACCGCCTCGTCCACCAGGCGCGAGTGCTCGTCGTGCAGCTTCTGGACGTCTTTCTCGGTGTGTTTTTTTTCGTCTTCGGAGACGTGCTCGGCCTTCTTGATGCGGGTGATCGCTTCGGTGCGCGCGTGGCGTATTGCCACGCGGCCTTCTTCGGCGAATTTGTGGATCACCTTGACCAGCTCCTTGCGTCGCTCTTCCGTGAGCGCCGGCAGGGGGATGCGGATGACGTTGCCGTCGTTGGAGGGCGTGAGGCCGAGGTCCGACGCGAGGATGGCCTTCTCGATCGCCTTGAGCACCGACTTGTCCCACGGCTGGATGGTGAGGAGCTTGGGCTCGGGGGCCGCCACGCTCGCGACCTGGTTCAGCGGCACCTCGCTTCCGTAGGCCTCGACCCGCACCAGGTCCAGCAGCGACGTCGTCGCCTTGCCGGTGCGCACGGTGGAGAACTCGCGCTTCACGGCCTCCACGGCTTTGTCCATCGCCTGCTTCGCCTGCTTGACGTGGTCCGCGAGGGTGGTCATTTCACGACCGTGCCGACGCGCTCGCCGGCCAGGACCCTGGCCGTGGCGCCAGCCTGGTTGATGTTGAACACCACGATGGGGAGCCTGTTCTCCTTACACAAGCCGAATGCGTTGGCATCCATCACCGCATACCCGTTGACCAACGCATCCCGGAACGACAGCTCGGCGAGGAACGTGGCTTTCGGGTCCTGCTTGGGATCGGCGGTATACACGCCGTCCACGTTCGTCGCCTTCAGCAGGACCTTCGCCTCGATCTCGAGCGCCCGGAGCACGGCCGCCGTATCGGTGGAAAAGTACGGGTTTCCCGTTCCGCCCGCGAAGATGACCATGCGCCCTTTCTCGAGGTGGCGCACCGCCCGGCGTCGGATGTAGGGCTCGGCGAGCTCTTCCATGCGGATCGCGGTCATCACCCGCGTGTCGACGCCCTTCTTCTCCAGGCTGTCCTGCAGGGCGAGGGCGTTGATCACGGTGGCGAGCATCCCCATATAGTCGGCGGAGACGCGATCCATCCCCTGCTCGCTTGCCGCAGTGCCGCGCAGGATGTTGCCGCCGCCCACCACCAGACCCAGCTGGACACCGATGCCGGCGACGCTTTTGAGTTCGTCTCCGAGCCGGTCGATGACGGCGAAGTCGATCCCCCCGCCCGCCCCGCGCGTGCCCGCGAACGCCTCGCCCGAGATCTTCAGCAAGGCGCGCGAGTACGCGAGGCGCGGGCTCGCGCGGGGAGCCGCCGCCACGGCTAGCCGCCTCCGAGCTCGAAGCGGACGAAGCGCCGTACGGAGATGTGCTCGCCGGTCTTGGCCGACAGCTCCTTGACCAGCTCGCCCACCGTGCGCTTGTCGTCCTTCACAAACTTCTGTTCCAGCAGCACCTGATCTTCGTAGAACCGCTTGATCATGCCTTCCACGATCTTGGCACGAATGTTCTCGGGCTTCTTCTGCTCGGCCACCTGCGCCTCGTACACCTGCCGCTCGCGCTGCACCACCTCGGCCGGGAGGTCCTCGATGCGGACCGCCAGCGGCTTGGCGGCGGCGACATGGAGGGCGAGATCGCGAGCCAGTGCCTTGAAATCGTCGGTCCGGGCCACGAAGTCCGTCTCGCAGTTGAGCTCGACGAGCACCCCGATGGCCCCGTCGTGGTGCACATACGACCCGATCAGGCCCTCGGACGCCTCCCGGCCCGCCCGTTTGTCCGCTTTGGCCGCGCCTGTCTTGCGGAGTAGGTCGACGGCCTTTTCCAGATCGCCGCTCGTCTCCTCCAGCGCCTTCTTGCAGTCCATCATGCCGGCGCCCGTGCGGGCGCGCAGCGCCGCCACGAGCTTGGCCGGAATCCCTTTCACAGTGACCACGCTCCTCACTCCTCATGAAAACGCCGCCCTCGCGCCGTGGGGCTCGAAGGGCGGCGGTCGGTGTCCCACCGGGGCGGGGGCGGGTCCGCCCGGGGTGCTAGGCCTCGCCCGCGCCGCTCGATTCCGCCGGGGCCGGCGTCTCGTCCGTTTTGAGCCGGGCGGCGATCGCTTCCGGCTTGGCGCGTCGCTTGCGGCGCGCCGGCTTCTTCTTTTTGTCCCCTTCCGCCTCGGCCTCGCCGGTCTCGGTCGAGTACGTGACCCCCTCGCCTTCCTCGGCGGCCTCGCGCAACGGCATCTGCCGCCGCGCCTCGCTGATCACGTCCGAGATCGCCGCCGTGATCAGGGAGACGGCCCGGATCGCATCGTCGTTCCCGGGGATCGGCACGTTGATCAGGTCCGGATCCGCGTTCGTGTCGACGATGGCCACCACCGGAATCCCCAGCTTGTTCGCCTCGGCGACTGCGATGCGCTCTTTCTTCGAGTCCACGACGAACAGCGCCCCCGGGAGCCGGCTCATGTTCTTGATGCCCGACAGATACTTCTCGAGCTTGACCCGCTCCCGGTCGAACAACAGCTGCTCCTTCTTGGTGTAATTCTCGAACTCGCCCTCGGCGGTGCCCTGCTCCAGCTCCTTCAGACGCTTGATCTGCTTCTTGATGGTCTGGAAGTTGGTGAGCGTGCCGCCCAACCAGCGCTCGGTGACGTAGTACGCGCCGCAGCGCTGCGCTTCCGCCTGGAGGATGTTCTTGAGCTGCTTCTTGGTGCAGACGAACAGGATCCCTTCACCCTTCAGCACCACCCCGCGGAGCAGCTCCTGCGCCGCCTCGATCTGTCGCAGCGTCTTCTGGAGGTCGATGATGTAAATCCCCGACCGCTCGGCGAAGATGAACCGGCGCATCTTGGGATTCCAGCGGCGCGTCTGGTGACCGAAATGCACGCCCGCTTCCAGCAGATCCTGCAACTGAGGCTGCGCCATGCACTCCCTCTCGTGGGTTATGTCCGCCGCCGCTGTCATCTCCGATGCAACCCCGCGAGGGGGACCCAGCACCGGATCGAGCGACGTGTGTTGTCGGTGAGGAGTGAGCGGTGAGCGGTGGCTCCCGCTCACGGCTTACGCTTTACCGCTTACTGAACTGGAACCGCTTCCGCGCTCCCGCACGGCCCGGCTTCTTCCGCTCGACCACCCGGGGATCCCGCGTCAACAGTCCCTGATCGCGCAGCTTCTTGCGATGCCGGTCGTCCGCGAGGCACAGGGCCCGCGCGATCCCGAGCCGCAGCGCCCCTGCCTGCCCCGTCACCCCGCCGCCCCGACACAGCGCCCGCACGTCGAAGGCGCCGAGCGTGTCGGTCGCCGTGAACGGCTGCTGGATGTGCGACACGAGCGACGGCCGGGGAAAGTAGTCGCCCAGCGTGCGCCCATTGATGTTCCATTTCCCCGAGCCGGGCGTGAGATACACGCGCGCCACGCCTACCTTGCGACGGCCGATCGCGTGCCAGCGCAGCTCCGGAGTGATGCCCGAGCTCATCGGGCCTCCGCCAGGCTGAGCGGCTCGGGCTGCTGCGCTGCATGGGGGTGCTCCGGACCGGGGTACACCTTGAGCATTTGCTTCACCTTCTGCCGCGACAGGGTGGTCTTCGGCAGCATGCCCCACACCGCCTTTTCGATCACGCGCTCGGGATGGGCTTGCAGCACGTTTTTCAGCGGCGCGAACCGCTCATGGCCCATGTATCCCGTGTGGCGGAAGTAGCGCTTCTGCTCGAGCTTGCGCCCCGTGAGCTTCACCTGGGCGGCGTTGACCACGACCACGCAATCGCCGCTGTTCAGATGCGGCGTGAACGTGGGCTTGTGCTTGCCGCGCAGAATCTGCGCCACCCGGCTCGCCAGCCGGCCGAGCGGCTGTCCCGCCGCGTCGACCACGAACCAGCGATGCGTCACGTCTTCTTTGCGCAAGCTGAACGTCTTCATTTCGAGCCTTCTCGAGGGTCCCGGTCCACCGCAGCCGCGAACTATACCCGGGCCGTAAGGGCGTGTCAACCCGAGGGTTCCGGGGGTAGTGGGTCATTATCAACTGGCCGTTTTTTGGTCGGCTTTCGTGTCGAGCAATGCGACGATATCGGCTACCGTCCACACGTGGTCGGTGAGTCTAGCGACCATTGCCGGGGTCCGATAGA
>Ga0184619_10000004_pt1 | contig 130012 bp, 121 predicted proteins | sample PLM0_60_b1_FD_133146 | JGI IMG/M metagenome (GOLD analysis project Ga0184619, IMG submission 133146) | Groundwater sediment microbial communities from an aquifer in East River, Colorado, USA - PLM0_60_b1 | ecosystem: Environmental > Terrestrial > Soil > Riparian zone | place: USA: East River...
CGCGCGAGGCGGCTCTTTCGGATGGTCACAGGGTAGTGATGTCTTGTAGAGACTTGGACTTCCGAATATAATGGCGCCACCGATCGTGCGCACCATCAGCCGCTACCTCCTGCGCCAGCACGTCGCGCCGCTCGGCTTCGCCCTGGCGGCGTTTACGTCGCTGATGCTCATTCAACAAGTCGCGAAGCAGCTGTCCAGCCTGCTCGGCAAGGGGCTGCCCACCGGCGTCATCATCGAACTGTTCGCGCTGTCGCTGCCGTTCATCGTGGCGGTGACGCTGCCGATGGCGGTGCTGGTCGCGGTGCTGCACGTGTTCACGCGACTCGCCGCCGACAACGAGATCACCGCCATGCAGGCCGGGGGCGTGAGCGTCGGACGGGTCGTCGCGCCGGTGCTCGCGGGAGCCACAGGTGTCGCGGTGCTGTCGTTCCTGTGGAACGATCAGGTCCTCCCCCGCACGAACCACGAGCTGCGCACGCTGCAGGTGGACATCCAGCGCAAGAAGCCGTCGTTGACGCTCAAGGAGCAGGTGATCAACGAAGTCGTGCCGGGGCAGTTCTTCCTGCGCGCGGCCCGCATCGACGGCAACTCGAACAAGCTCAAGGATGTGACGATCTACGACTTGGGGAACGCCGAGCGACGGCGCATCATCACGGCGGACAGCGGACGGATGGCCTACGCCCGAGGGGGCCGGGATCTCTTCCTGACGCTCGAGGATGGGGACATCGAGGAAGTGAACCGCACGGACCCGACCCGATTCAATCGCACCTTCTACCGTACGAACCGGATGCGGGTCGGAGGCGTGGGGAACACGCTGCAACGCACGGAGAGCGACTCGTACAAGAGCGACCGGGAGATGTCCACCTGCGAAATGTGGCAGGCCGCGGCCGAGGCGCGCCGCGAGGCCGCGCAGGCCGCGCGGGACGCGCGGCTCGCGATCGAAAACGACCTGCGCCGCCTGGCCGGGCTGGCGCCGGGTCCGCCCACGTCCGTGCCGAGCCAGCTCGACACGGTCGCGCCCGGGTTGTACTGCCGGGCACTGCAGCGGTTTGCCGCGTGGCTGCTCCCACCCGAGGCGCAGGCCCAGACGCCCGAGGCCCGGTCCCCGCAGCCGCAGTCGCCCACCGTCTTCATCACCCCCGGGGCGGGGATCGGCGAGGACCAGCGGCTGCGCAACGCGCGCACCCGCGCGGCGACCTACGAGGTGGAAATCCAGAAGAAGTACGCCATCGCGGCGGCGTGCCTGGTCTTCGCGCTGGTGGGGGCGCCGGTGGCGCTGCGGTTCCAGCGCGGCGGGGTGGGGCTCGTCATCGGCATGAGCGTCGCGGTGTTCACCGTCTACTACATCGGATTGATCGGCGGGGAAGAGCTCGGCGACCGGTTGTTCCTGTCCCCGTTTCTGGCGATGTGGACACCCAACCTCATCTTCGCCGTGGCCGGCCTGATCGGGCTCTGGCAGATCCGCAAGCCGGGGAACTCCCCCCAGGGCAGCGACTGGAGCGACCTGCGGGAGACGCTGGCTCGCTCGCTCCGGCGCCTGGCCGCGCTGGGCGACCGGCTGCATCTGGTCCCGCGGCGCGACGCGCGATGAGCACGCTCGACCGCTACGTGCTGCGCGAGTGGACCAAGGTCTGCCTGCTCGGTGCGCTCGGGTTTCCCTTCCTCGTGATGGTCATCGACCTCACCGACAAGCTGGACACCTACCTCGGCCGGGGGATCTCCAAGGCCCGGGTGGCCTACTCCTACCTGTTCTTCCTCCCGGAGACGATTTCGCTGGTGCTGCCGGTCGCGGTGCTGTTCGGGGTCGTGTTCACGGTGGGTGCGTTGGGGCGGTACTCGGAGCTGACCGCGGCGAAAGCGTCGGGGATCTCGTTCCATCGCATGGTGCGGCCGCTGCTCGTCGCGTCGCTCGCGGCGGCGCTCTTGGACCTGGGACTCACCGAGCTCGCTCCGGTGACTTCCGCCAGGCGCGCCGAGCTGCTGGGGGAGAAAACCGCCCGCCCCACGGGCTCTCGGTTCTCTCCGTTCGTCTACCGGGCGGACGGGGGGTGGGTGTACTCGATCCGCTCGCTCGAGCTCAAGACGAGCGGCGCGGAGATGCGGGACCCGATCATGGAGCGCGGGGGGGCGGGGGAGGACTACCCGACGATCCTGGTCGCGGCGCAGCGAGCGACATACGACACGGCCCGGACGACGCGCGGCTGGATCCTCACCAAGGGCGCGGTTCGCTACCTGCTCGGCCCGGGCCGGGAGCCGACGTTCAGCTTCGAGGGTCTCAGGACCAGGGCCCTGCGCGAGACGCCCGCCGCGCTGCTCGCCGAGCCCAAGGCGCCGGACGAGATGCGCTACGCGGAGCTGGGGCGCTACGTGGACGCGCTGGCCCGCTCAGGCTCGGACACCAGGAAGCTGCGGGTGGAGCAGGCGCTCAAGCTCGCGGTGCCATTCGCCTGCATCATCATCGCGCTGTTCGGAGCGCCGCTCGCGATTTCCACCCCGAAGAGCGGCACGGCGTGGGGCGTGGCCGTGTGTCTCGCCACGACCTTCGTCGACCTCCTGATGTTCCAGCTGGCGAAGGCGATCGGGTCGGGCGGCGCGCTGCCGCCGACGTTCGCGGCCTGGATGCCCAACCTACTGTTCGGGGCCGCGGGGGTGTGGCTGTGGCGGAAGGCGCGGACGTAGGGCGGCAAAGGCGCCGCGCCTTGCCGCCCTTGCCGCCCAATGCCGTCCTTCGCTAGAACGTGTAGCGCGTCCCCAGCTGAAACACCCACCGCGACCCGATGCTGTTGATCGACACCGCATTCTTCGTCGGGATGGCGAGCGCATAGATCCCGCGCCCGTTCGCAGCGTCATAACCGGTCTGCTGAATAAGGTTCTGCTCCTCGAACCCGGTGCCCGTCTGGCGAAGCAGGCCCCAGCCGGAATTGATGAAGTTCAGCACGTTGAGCATGTCGGCCGTGATCTCCAGCGTATGGCCCGAGAGCGTTGGGATCGCCCAGCTGAGCCGGGCATTGAGGAAGTTCTGCCAGGGATTGCGGCAGGAGTTCCTCGGCGCCAGCCGCCCGCGGTTGTCCTGCAAGCAGGGCTCGTTGTTGATGTAAGAGTCGAGCAGGCCGAACACGGCGTCCTGCTGTACGGCGGTACCGAATCCTGCAACGTTGCCGCCGTTCCCGTCCATGGACATGTCCGCGCGGTTGCGCGCCACGTAGGCCAGGTCGTTCCCGAACACCCCATCGGCGTTCGCGTCGCCGCTGACGACATAGGTGAAGGGCGTTCCGGAAAGACCGTTGTAGATCAGGGAGAAACGCCCGCCGAACGGCATGTTGACGGTGCCGCTGATCGAGACCTTGTGCGGCCGGTCGAACGCGGAGGTGCGCAGATTGCGGTTCGCGATCGCTCCGTCCAGCGCGCCGAAGTTGTAGTTGGAGCTCGTGATGTCCGACGTCATCGACATCACGTCGAGGGCGTGCGAGTACGTGTAGGCCGCCGAGAACTCGAGCCCGTCGCTGAACCGCTTCTGCAGCTGGAACGACAGAGAGGTCGACTGGTCCTTGCTGACGTTGCGGTTCTGGATGATGTCGTTCGCGAGATTCGTGCGGCGCAAGGCAGTGGCTGCCCCGGTCGCAGCGTTGATGGTGCCGTATAGCGGGCGGCCGGCCTCACCTGACGACGCACCCTGGATTCCGCGGAGGTTGATGTCCTCGAGGTAATACTGGTTGATCGCCTTCGTGTAGATGAAATCCACGGTCGCGAACAGGTTCCACGGTAGGACGCGATCCGCGCCAATCGCGAATTTCAACGCCTGCGGGAACTTGAAGTTCTCGTCATAGAAAACGATCGACGATGCAGCGGCACTCGGGCCGACCTGGTTGGTGCCTCCGCAAGTCGTTGGCTGGCCGTTCGGGTCCACGGTGAAGGCCGGCACGGTGTCCACCAACGAGTTGTTGTTCGCCAACGACGCCGCGCCGTTGCAGAACACGGTCTGCTGCTCAAGCCCCGTGTTGCCATACGCGTTCGACACCCACACATAGGGCGGCCGGCCGCTGAATATCCCCACGCCGCCGCGCAGGATCGTTTCCTGACGACCGCCGATGTCGTAGTTGAACCCCAACCGCGGCGACCAGAGGACGTTGCCGCTCGGCGTCGAGCTCGTCCGCATGTTGCCGCCGCCGAGCGCCGCGAATGGAATCGTGTCAAGCGCCGGATTCTCGGCCGGCGCGGGGAGGGTCGGGACATCCATCCGGAGGCCCGCGGTGACCGTCAGGTTAGGGAGCGGAGAAAACCGATCCTCGCCGTAGAATCCCACCTGGGTCACGTTGAAGTCGGCGACCGGGCCGTCCGGGCGCAGGGCGCCGGGAAGCGCGCGGGCGTACAGGTTCGGAGTGCCGGCAGCGAGCGCCGCAGGATTCGCGAAATTCCAGACCCCCATGGACAGGGGGAAGAAGACGTTCCGGAAGTGGATGAACTCGTTATGGGTGCCGAGGGTGAGGAGATGCTTCCCTACCGGGAGCGTCAAATTGTCCGTTACCTCGACCACCCGCTGGTCGAGCGAGTTGGCGTGCGAGAACCGCTCGGCGCCGGCGGCGATATACGTGCCCGGAGCGTTGCCCCCCACCAGGATCAGCGGGTGGTTGCTGACCGGCGGCCGGTTGTCGGCAATCGTCGTGCGCCCCACGATGAGCTCGTTCGAGAAGCGGTCCCCGAGCGTTGTGGTCCATTTCCCCCGCAACGTACGGGTCTCGTCCTTCATGTAATACCCGCTGCCCGACAGCTCGTAACCGTCCCGGGCGTTGGACAACGACGGGGGCTGCACGAACCCCGACCGGTACGTGTGAATCATCTTGTCCTGGTTCACGTTGATGATGGTCCCGGACACCTCCACGTGGCTGTTGGTGCCCAGCTCTAGATCCAGCTTCCCGAACAGGTTCGTCTCCGGATTGTTGATCTGCGGGGCGCGCCAATCGCCCGCGCTGATCCCGAACGAATCCCTCAGGATGGCCGTCACTGAATCGAAGCGCTGCTGCGTGATCCCGACGCCGGTGGTGTCGCCCGTGGGGCCAAGTTGAATGCTCGTCGCGAACGGGCGGTTGTCGTGGCGGAAGTCGCCGGTGACAAAGAAGTGGAGCCGATCGCGGATGATCGGACCCCCCAGCGTGAAGCCGTATTGCTGCTGCTTGTAGTCGGCCACGGGCACGGAGCACAGCGCGCCGCAGCTCCCGGTGTCCGACCCCACCAGATCGTGGTTCTGCATGTAGCCAAACACCGATCCGTGGAGCTGGTTCGTGCCCGACTTGGTGACGGCATTGATAAGGCCGCCCACGAAGCCGCCTTGCCGCACATCGAAGGGCGCGGTGAGGACCTGGTACTCCTTCACCGCTTCGATCGAGAGCGGACGCGCGTTGACGCCACCACCGGGAACCTGATTGCTCGCGCCCAGCGCGAACAGATCGTTGTTGACGGTGCCGTCGATCTGAATGTTGTTGAAGCGGTCGTTTTGGCCGGTGAACGAGGTCCCGCCTCCAGGCGTCTTCACAATCTGTGGTGACGTGTTGACGAAGTCGTTGAACGCGCGGTTCAACGTCGGCAGGCGACGCAGCGCCGAATCCGAGATGAGCGTTTGCGCGCCGGTGCGGGCGGCCGAGAGCAGCGGATTTGACGAGGTCTCGACGATGACTCCTGCCAGCTCCACCGCGCCGCGCTTGATGCTCAAATCCTGCGCCAAGCGCTGGCCCAGCTGGAGATTGAACGGAGTCGAGGTCTTGGGCTCGAAGCCGAGGGCGCGGACGGCCAGCGTATACGGGCCGCCCACGTCCACGTTCTCGAACGAGTACTGACCGTCCTGCCGAGTGCGCGCCGCATAGCGCTGACCTGTCGACCCATTCACCAGGGTGAGATTGGCGCTCGGCACGGCAGCACCAGCCTCATCCGTCACCCGCCCCGCCACCGCAGCCGACGTGACTCCCTGCGCAATGCCCTCGTGGGCGGGGAGCAGCAGCGCGAACGTGGCGAGCACGCCACACGACCACACAAAGCGTTTCATCAGATGGCTCTCCGAGATGCTGAGGGGATGTATTCGGGCGGGTCAAACATGCCTGCCGTCGGTGGGGGCGTCAATCTACGCACGCGTCACGTTTGCGTCACAGCGGTCCCCCGCACGCGCGTCCACCAGCGGTAGACCGGTACGCCCAGGAGGATGATGATGAAGGCGAACCCCGTCTCGCGCGGGTGCGCCCACAGCGAGTTGCCGAGGATGACGAAGGCGGCGAGGACGAACAGCAGGGGCACGACCGGGTAGCCGAGCACGCGCACCGGCCGCGGCAGGTCGGGCCGCCGGCGACGCAGCACGAACACGGCTGCCGCAGCGAGCGCGTAGAACGGGAAGATCGCCACCACGAACTGGTCGGCAAGCTGCTCGAAGGTGCGGATCAACACGAAGCCGACGCCAAGGCACGCGGTGAGCACGATCGCCGTGGACGGGGTCTGGTAGCGCGGGTGTACTGTAGCGACGGCGCGGAAAAACAGGCCGTCGTCCGCCATCGCGAAAAAGATGCGGGGCGCCGTGAGGATCGACCCCACCAGCGTGCTGAAGGTCGCGAGCATCACGACCACCGACACCGCGCCGATCCCGATCCGGCCGAGGACGGCCTGGGCGGCGTCCGCCGCCACCAGCGGCGATCGAGCCATCTGGTCGAGGGGCAAGAGATAGAGGTACGCTGCGTTGACGAGCAGGTAGATCGCGATGATCCCCGCGGTCCCCACGACCAGCGCCCGCGGCAGGTTTCGCTCCGGGTCGCGCACCTCGCCCCCCACGAACGACAGGTCGCCCCAGCCATCATAGGCCCACAGCACCGACACGAGCGCGAGGCCGAACAGCCCCGGGGTGAGCGGCCCCGCCGCGGCCGTGAAGTGGGCGAAGTCGCCGTGTCCCACCAGGAACGCCAGCAGCACGAGCAGCAGCAGCGCGCCGTACTTCGCGCCGGTGGTGACGTTCAAGACGAGCGCGCTCCAGCGCACCCCGTAGTAGTTGAGTGCGGCTGTGACCACGATGGCGGCCGCCGCGACGTAATGCACGAGCCCGGCGTTCTGCGCCGAGGCGGGATCCCGGCCCACCGAGCGCAGCAGGTATTCGGCAAACGGCGTCGAGATCGCACCAAGCGCCGACGCGCGGATGAGGACGAGCTCCGTCCACCCGAAGAGGAACGCGGGCAGTCGGCCGAATCCTTCGCGGATGTAGACGTACACACCACCCGAGCGGGGGAACAGCGCGGCGAGCTCCGCGTAGGTCAGCGCGCCGCACAGCGCCAGCAGGCCTCCCAACACCCACACGCCGAACATCGGGCCCGCGGCGGGGACGCGCTCGGCGATCACGGCGGGCGTTCGAAAGATGCCGCCGCCGATGGTCGAGCCGATCAGCACCGCGACGGCGCTCCAGAAACCCAGCCGACGCGGTAGCCGGTCGCCCCAGCGGTCCATCGGCGGTGCGGATCTGGATGGGATTCGAGGTCCGGACATGCGTGCGGGAATATAGTGCGCCGCTGGACGCCCGGCTCGAAAAGCAGGTCCCTTACGCCGAACCCGCGAAGGATCTGTTGCGGTACGCGTGAAGCTCGCGCGATTACATTCCCCACCCATGACGCGGCGCTTCACGCGACTCGCCTGGACCGCGGCGACCGCCACCTACCTCCTCATCGTCCTCGGCGCCATCGTCCGGATTACAGGATCGGGCCTGGGGTGTGGGGAGCACTGGCCGCTGTGCAACGGCAAGCTGCTCCCACCGCTCGATCTCCCGACGCTGATCGAGTATGGGCACCGGCTGGCTGCGGCGGCGGTGAGTGTCCTCGTGACGGCGCTCGCGGCGTACGCAGGGTGGTTGCGGCGGGAAACGGGAAACGGGAAACGGGAAACGTCCAACGACCCGACAGCCACCCTCCTCCGCCCTGGGAAGGCAGCGTACGTCGCGCTCACATTGCTCGTCCTTCAGGTGGCGCTTGGGGCGGTGACGGTGAAGCTCCGGCTGCCGCCGTGGACCGTGATCCTGCACCTCGGCACGGCGATGCTGCTGCTCGCCACGTTGATTCTTGCCGCAAAGCTGACCCCGGGCGCAAGCCCGGGAATTCCGGGAACCCCGCCGTCACGGTCGGGGCTAGCCGCTCTCGCCCTCGGCTTCGTGACGGTCTTGTTCGGCGCGCTGACGGCGAACGTGGGCGCGGCGAGCGCCTGCCTCGGGTTCCCGCTCTGCAACGGCCAGCTCATTCCGGGAGGGAACTACCTGCAACACGTTCACTGGACGCACCGGCTGCTCGCCTACGCGCTCTACGCATACGTCGTAGGTTGGGCCCTGCGCTCGAAGCGGCGTGGTGCGTGGTGCGTGGTTGCCCTGATCACCGTGCAGGTCGCGGTCGCCGCGGCAATGGTGCTCCTCGGACTGCCGCAACCCCTCCAGGCTGCGCATGTCGCGGTGGGCGCGGCGGTCTGGGCGGGGCTGGTCTTGGCAGTCCGGTGACCCGACGTCAGACCAAGATCAGCTCGTCCTGCGGCGTGCGCGGGTTCACCTCGGGGCCGGTCGCGTCGATGTACACATTGATCTCGCTGCGCATCCCGAACCGCCCCGGCAGGTACACCCCCGGCTCGACCGAGAAGCCCACGCCCGGCACCAGCGCGCGCGCATCTTCGGTCTCGAAGTTGTCGATGTGGGGCCCCGAGCCGTGCAGGTCGCGGTCGATGGAATGGCCCGTGCGGTGCGGGAAATACTCGTCGTAACCCGCCGCGCGGATCACCGCGCGCGCCGCGTCGTCCACCTCCGCGCCGGTGACCACCCTTCCCCCTTCCCCCTTCCCCGGCTTTCCGACCCAGGGTGTGCGAATCGTATCGACCGCGGCGTCCCGTGCTCCCTTCACCGCCTGCCACACCCGTCGCACCTCCGCGTCGGGGGAGCGCCCGGCGAAGGCCATCCATGTCTGGTCGGCGAACACCGAGCCCCGGCCCGGCCCCGCCCAGAGGTCGAGCAAGACGACGTCGCCGGGCTCGAGCCGCCGATCCGCTCCCGGATGGGGCTCGTAGTGCGGCATGGCGGTGGTCGGCCCAAAGGCCACGATCGGCCCCTCGTTGGTCCAGAGCCCCGCGCGGGTGATCGCCTCACGCACCCGTGCCGTGACCCCGGTCTCCCGCACGTCGGCGCCGCGCGCCGCCTCGCCACCGGTCCACGTCAGCGTGTCGCGCGCGATCGCAGCCAGTGCCTCGGCCGCGCGACGATGGCCCGCCAGTTCGGCGCCCGACCAGTGCGCGGCGAAGCGGGACACGAGCGGCGCGGACGAGACCAGCCGCGCCCCGAACGACTCGAGCAGCTGCACCACGCCGTGCGGCACGCGGTCGAGGTAGGGCACCTGATCGAGCGGCGAGATCTCGATCGCCAGGGCGCGGCCGCGGACCAGTGGCTCGAGGTGGCCGTGCAGCTCGCGCCACGAGCCGTATGGCCGGACGTCGCCGGGAAAGTCCGCGAGCGGTTGGAGCTCAATGCGATGGGCGACCGCGACTGGACGGCCGGAGCGCGGCAGCAGGACAAACAGCCGCCGTGTCCCCATCCCGGTGTCGCCCAGGATGCGCTGCGCGATCGGGTTCACCTTACGGAAGTCGTAGAGCAGCCAGCCGTCGGCGCCGAGCGCGTCCAGCGCATCCCCGAGCGCGGCGAAGTCGAAGCCGTCGAGCAGCGGCATCAGTGGTGCCGGGCATCGGGGGGCGCAGCCCGCCACTCGCACGCCGCGCCGCCGGTCGCCCGACAGGAGACGTGCAGCATGGCGCCCTCGAAGCCGACGAGGAGACGGAGCAGCTCGGTGAACCCGGCGCCGTACAGTGCGCAGGCGGATCCGTCGGGCGTCGCGTGCAGCGCGAGCTCGTCCCCGACCTGCACGACCGGCACGTGGCTGTCGCGCCGCAGCTCGCCGGCGAACACGGCCCGCGCCGCGCGGCGGGCGGCCATGTAGCCGAACGCTCCCGGCGCGGCGCGCGCGGTGAGCCGCGTGATCACGAACAGCCGGCGCACCGCCCGCCGCGCGGCGCGCCGGCCCGCGTCCGCGAACACCAGGTCGGCGTCCGGCCGCCGCCCCACGAGCCGTAACAGCGCTTCGACATGCGACCGATCGGCCGCCGCGTCCCGCCGGACCATGCCTTCGTACTCGCGCAGCTGCATCGCCACGGTCGCCGATAGGCCGAGCCGTTTGGAAAGCAGCTCGTCGGCGAATTCCGACAACCCATCCTCGACTGGCATGTCGAGGTTCCTGACCGCCTCGAGGACGGCGAGCGGCACGATGCTGTGGACCACGGCGCGCGAAACGTAGCACGTCCGGGCCCCATTGCGGAACCCGGGCGCGCGGGGAGAGGTTAGGGCACCCCATGACCCCGCCCATCCCCCCGACCCCCCCCGCCCCGAGCCCCGCGGCCGAGGCCGAGAAGCGCGCGAGCTTCGAGCGCGAAGCCCTGGTGCATCTCGACACCTTGTACCGCGTCGCGCTCCGTCTCACGAGCAACCCCGCCGAGGCCGACGACCTCGTGCAGGAAACCATGCTCAAGGCCTACCGGGCGTGGCACCAGTTCCAGCAGGGGACCAACGCCAAGGGATGGCTGCTCACGATCCTGCGTCACGCCTTCATTAATGAGTACCGGCGCCGCTCGCGTCACCCGGAGACGGTCGACATCGACGCCATCGAGCCGTTCTCGGTGTTCGAGGACGTCCAGGACGACGACCCCCAGGGAACGTTCTTCGATCGCATCGTGGACGACGAGGTGCTCCGCGCCATCGACGACCTCCCGGAACAATTCCGGGAGACCGTGGTGTTGAGCGACGTGGAGGGGCTGTCGTACGAGGAGATCGCGCGCGTCCTGGAAGTGCCGGTCGGCACGGTGAAATCCCGGTTGTTCCGCGCACGCCGCATGCTCCAGCAGAAGCTGTACCATTACGCCGTCGGGATGGGGTACATCAAGGGGAACTCCAAATGAATTGCCGGGAGTGCAAAGAGCACCTCTACGAGTACCTCGACCGCGAGCTCACGCCGGACCTTGAGCGGGATATCCGCCGACACCTCCTGGACTGCCCCCCGTGCGGCGAGCAGTTCGATTTCGAGAAGCTGTTCCTGGAGTTCCTGCAGGCACGGTGCCGCGCGCAGGGCGCGCCCGCCGACTTGAAGCGCCGCATCTTCAACGAGCTGTTCGGCGAGTGAGGTGGCTCACCCCGGGCGGGCTGGTTGCGGCCTGCGCGGTGGGGGCCGGGGTCACGTGGGGTCTCGGCTGGCCGGGCCTCGTTGTACTCGCCGCGCTGTTTCTCTCCGGTAGCCTCCTCACCCAGCTCGCGGAGCGCCAGGGCCCGCGCCGTACCGCGCGCCAGGTGCTCGCGAACGGCGGGGTCGCCGCTCTCGCCGCACTCCTCGGCTCGTGGACGGCGGCGTGCGGCGCCGTCGCCGCCGCGGCCGCGGACACCTGGGCCACCGAGATCGGCGCGTTCTCGCCATTCCCACCGCGCCTCATTACCTCCGGGCGGCGGGTGACCCGCGGCGCGTCCGGGGGTATCACCGCCCTGGGAACCCTGGGTGGGGTGGCCGGGGCGTTCACTATCGCCTGGCTCGCGCACGTGTCGGCACCCCGGGGCGTGGCCCCGGGGTTGGCCACCCTGGCCGCCGCCGGTGTCGCCGGCATGGTCGTGGACTCCTTGCTCGGCGCGACGCTGCAAGGCAAGTACGAGTGTCCCGCATGCGACGCGCGATTCGAACGCGGGAGCACCGTATGCCACGATCCGGTGCGGCTCACGAGGGGATGGCGGTGGCTCGACAACGACGGAGTGAACCTCGCTGCTACGCTCGTTGGAGCGGCCGTCAGCGTGCTCGGGGCGTCCCGGTGACCATCGTGTGACGGACCGCTGGGATGCGGCGGTCGTCGGGGCGGGGCCGGCAGGCGCCACCACCGCACTGTTGCTCGCCCGGGCCGGCGCTCGGGTGCTGCTCGTCGACCGCGCCCGGTTTCCCCGCGACAAGCCTTGCTCGGAGTATCTGAGCCCGGGAACGACGCCGATCCTGGAGCGGCTGGGCGGCGGTATTCTGGGCGCGGTGGAGGGCGTGGCGCACGCCAGGCTCTACGGCATGAAGGTGGTCGCACCTGGCGGTGCGGTCATGTGCGGGCGGTTCCGCGGTGGCTCCCGAGCGTACAGCTTCGCACTGCCCCGGACCTCCTTCGATACCATCCTCGTGGCCGCCGCCGCGCGCGCCGGCGCGGAGGTGCGGGAGCGTGTGACCGTCGAGAACCTGGTCTGCGACCACGGGACCGTCGCCGGGATCGTCGGGCGATCGGGAAACGGGAAACGGGAAACCTGCCGCAGTCGGGTGGTGGTGGGCGCGGACGGGCTGCGCTCGGTGGTGGCGCGGCGGCTCGGCCTGGTCCGCTCGGCGCCGCCGCGACGGATCGCTTTCACCGCGCACGTGGCGGACGTCACCGGCGTGGACAGCATGGGCGAGCTGCACGTGAGCGAGCGGGGGTACGTGGGCCTCGGACCCGTTGGGGACGGGATCACCACGGTGGCGTTGGTCTTGCCGGTGCGCACCGTGCGCGGCAGCGGTGTGGACTACCGCGAGCACTTCTTCGCCGAGCTCGAGCGCTTTCCGGGTCTCGCGGGACGGTTCGATCCCCGCCGGTTGGTCCGTCAGGTCCTCGCCACCGGTCCGTTCGGCCAGTGGTCCCGCCGGGCCAGCGCGGCGGGAGCGCTGCTCGTGGGCGACGCGGCGGATTTCTTCGATCCCTTCACCGGTCAGGGAATCCACAGCGCCTTGCGCGGCGCCGAGCTCGCCGCCGCCTGCCTCATCGCCGCGCTGGCGCGCGGGGTCAGCGCACCCATTCCGGCCGCGGCAATGCGGCCGTACGTGCGCGCCCGGCGGCACGCCTTCCTCGGCAAGTGGCTGCTCGAGCGCCTCATCGGAGTCGGCGTCGGCTGCCCCGCCCTCACCGCTCGTGTGGTGCGCCGCCTGGCGCGGCGCCCAGACCTCGCGGATCTTCTGGTGGGCGCGACCGGGAATATCGTGCCCGCCCGTCGCGTCCTTGCTCCCAGCGTCCTCGCCCAACTAGTCTGGTGACGACATGCACGGCGTCGATCCCGCCCAATTCCGCCAGCTGCTCGGTCAGTTCGCGACCGGCGTCACCGTGGTGACCACGCGCGACCCGTCCGGTCGCCCGGTCGGGATGACCGCGAGCTCGGTGGCCTCGGTGTCGCTCAACCCGCCGCTGGTGCTCGTCTCGGTCGACCAGGGCAACGATATGCACCCGGCGCTGCGGGCGTCACGGCGGTTCGTGTTGAACGTGCTCGCGGCCAACCAGGAGGCCGTTTCGCGACGGTTTGCCGCGGATCATCCGAATCGATTCGACGGCATTGGCTACCGGGACGACACGCACGGCATCCCGGTACTCGACGGCGTGCTCGCGAGCATCGAGTGCGAGAAGCAGGCGGAGGCGCCAGGCGGCGATCATACGGTGTTTTTCGGGCTGATCACCGGCGGCGCGGTGTTCGATCGCCGGCCGCTGCTCTACTATCGCGGCGGCTACACCGGGCTTGCCGACGGATGATCGGCACCGAGCTGCTGGACGATCCGCAGGCCGATCCCGCGCTCGTCGGGAGCGAACTCCGGGATATCGCGCGCCTCAATCGGCTGTTCGGTGGAACCCGGGCGGTGGTGGAGGCGCTCGAGCCGTATTTGCGGCAGGGAGGCAGCGGCCAACGTGCAACGAGTAACGTGCATTGGACGTTGCTCGACGTCGGGACGGGTCTGGGCGACATCCCGCGCGCGGCGGCCGCGGCGGCTCGACGGCGCGGGATCACACTGCGCCTCGTGGGAATCGAGCTGAACCGAACCGCGGCGCGGCTCGCGCGTGCACCCGAACAGAACGACGCGCTCGCGGTGATCCTGGCGGACGGCGGGTCACCGCCGCTCGGGCCGCGCTCGGTGGATGTCGTAGTGGCGAGCCAGGTGTTGCACCACTTGCCGCGCCCGGCCGCGGTCCATTGGATCGCCGCATGCGACCGCATGGCGCGCCGGGCCGTCGTGCTGGCGGATCTACGCCGCTCGCGCGTCGCCATGGGCGGCGTCTGGGCGGCATCATTCGGGCTCGGGATGTCCAGCGTCACCCGTCACGACGCCGTCGTCTCCGTGCGGCGGGGCTATACGAGGCGCGAATTCGACGCGCTGCTCCTTGCGGCCGGGGTGCCCGCGCGGGCGCGGTATCGGCCGGGCTTCCGAATCGTCGCGGCGTGGGAACCGGCGCACGCCGGGGGTTGATGGACTCGCCCATGCGCATCGTCGACCAGGTCGCCATCCGTGCGCCGATCGAGCGGATCTTCGACGCCGCCGCGAATGTCGAGCAGTGGCCGCGGATCCTGCCCCACTACCGCTGGGTCCGGATTCTGGACCGGCGCGACGGCGCCGGGGGAGGCACCGTCGAAATGGCGGCCTGGCGGCCGTTCGGTGTCGCCCGCTATCCCACGTGGTGGGTGTCCGACATGACCGTTGATCGCCCGGCCCGGGAAATCCGCTACCGGCACGTGCGGGGTATCACGCGGGGGATGGACGTGTTGTGGAGATTGGAGCCGCGGTCCGACGGCGTGTCTGTGACGATCGTGCACGAGTGGGCGGGCCCCGCGTGGCCTCTTATCGGCTCGCTCGCCGCGCGCCTGGTGATCGGGCCGGTATTCATTCACGGAATCGCCAGGCGCACGCTGGCGGGGATCAAGCGGTTCTCGGAGGTGGGAGGATGAGGCGCCGCGTCGTGATCACCGGGGTGGGGGCGGTCACGCCGATCGGTACCGGGGCCGACGGTCTTTGGGCGGGCCTCGCGGCCCGCACGTCGGCCGTCCGAGAAATGACCCGTTTCGACCCGACGCCGTTCCGGAGCCACATCGCCGCCGAAATCCCCGACTTCCGGCCGCAGGACCACCTCGACGCGAAGCGCGCCAAGCGGCTCGACCGCTTTTCGCAGCTGGCGGTGACGAGCGCGCGGCTCGCGCTCGCCGACGCCAGGCTCGACCCGGCGCGGGAGGATCGGGATCGCGTCGGCGCGATGATGGGCTCGGCGCTCGGGGGCGTCGCCTTCGCTGAGGCGCAGGTGGCGAGCTTTTACAAGGAGGGCCCGCGCGGGCTCGATCCGGCGCTGGCGCTCGCCGTCTTCCCAGGCGCGGCGAGCTGCAACATCGCGATCGAGTTCGGGTTCACGGGCCCGAATTCGACCAACGCGATGAGCTGCGCCTCCGGCACCATCGCGGTGGGGGAGGCGTTCCAGACCATCCGCGGGGGCCAGGCCGACGTGATGCTCGCGGGGGGAGCCGAGGCGCCGCTGGCGCCGATGACGTACGCGGCGTTCAGCGTGATCCGCGCGATGAGCACCCGCAACGACGACCCGGCGCACGCCTCGCGGCCGTTCGACGAGAGCCGGGACGGCTTCGTGATGGGCGAAGGCGCGGCGGTGCTGCTGCTCGAGGAGCGGGAGCGCGCCGTCGCCCGCGGGGCGAAGATCTACGCCGAGCTCGCCGGCTACGCGTTCACGAGCGACGCGTACCATATGACCGCCCCGCGCCCCGACGGCCGCCAGGCGGCCCGGGCGATGCGGCTGGCGCTCGCGGACGCGCGGGTCGCGCCCGCGGAGGTCGGCTACATCAACGCGCACGGGTCGTCCACCCCGCTCAACGACTCGACGGAAACGCGCGCCATCAAGCAGGTGTTCGGCGACCACGCCTACCGGCTCTCGGTCAGCGGTACGAAGGGCTACTACGGCCACGCGCTGGGCGCGAGCGGCGCCATCGAGGTGGCGATCTGCGCGTTGGCCATGGCGCGCCGCTGGCTCCCGCCCACCATCAACCTCGAACGCCCCGACCCCGCGTGCGACCTGGACTGCCTCCCGGGCGACGGGCGCGCCGCGTCGCCCGACGTCGTGCTCACCAACTCCTTCGGTTTCGGCGGGATCAACGCCGCCGTCGTGCTGCGGCGCACGTAGCGCGGCCCCGCGAATCCGGTAGATTGCCGCAGCCTCCTACCTCGAGGACATCGCGATGCCCAAACTGCTGCGGCCGCTCACGGCTGAATTCGTCGGCACACTGCTGTTCGTGTTCCTGGGCGTGGGCAGCGTGGTGGCGCTGGTCGCCAACGGACCCACGACCGGAAGCATCGGCCCCCTCGGCGTGGCATTGGCACATGGCGTCGGGATGGCGATCATCGTCTCGATGACGATGAGCATCTCCGGGGGCCACATCAATCCGGCCGTCACGGTCGGCCTGTGGATCGCGAACCGGTTCGAGGGCCAGCTGGTGTGGCCGTACATCCTGGCGCAGGTCTTGGGCGCGGTCGTCGGCGCGGCGCTGGTGAAGGCCGTGCTGCCAAGCCTCGCCGTGGGGATCGCCCTCGTGGGCACGCCGCGGCTCGCGAGCGAGGTGACGTTCATGCAGGGCGTGTGGATCGAAGCGCTGCTCACGTTCTTCCTGGTCAGCGCGGTGTTCGGGACGGCGGTGTCGTCGCAAGCCCCGAAGATCGCCGGCTTCGGGATCGGTCTCGCGATCTTCGTGGATGCCCTGGTCGGCGGCAGCCTGACCGGAGCGGTCATGAACCCCGCCCGGGCCATCGGGCCCGCGCTGGTCGCGTGGCAGTGGAACGCCCATGCCGTGTACTGGATCGGCCCGCTGATCGGCGCCGGGGTGGCGGGCGCCCTGTGGAAGGCGGTCCTGCTGCCGCGATCGTGACAGAGGGGCGCAGCATGCTGCGCCCTACAGCGATTCGGCCGCCGTCGGCGCGAAGTACGTGAGGATGATATCGGCGCCGGCGCGACGGATGGCGTACAGCGTCTCCCACATGGCGCGCGTCTCGTCGAGCATGCCGCGCGCCGCCGCGGCCTGGATCATCGCGTACTCCCCGCTCACCTGATACGCCGCCAGCGGCGAGCCGAATTCTTGCTTGGCCCGGCGGATCAGATCGAGGCAGGGCAGCGCCGGCTTCACCATGATGATGTCCGCCCCCTCCGCCACGTCGAGCTGGATCTCTTTCATCGCTTCGTCGGCGTTGGTGCCCTGCATCTGGTAGGACTGGCGGTCGCCGAACTGCGGGGCGGAGCCGGCCGCCTCGCGGAACGGCCCGTAAAACGCCGAAGCCATCTTGGCGGCGTAGGACATGATCGGGATGCGGGAAAACCCCGCGGCGTCGAGCGCCTTGCGGATTCCCGCCACCCGGCCGTCCATCATGTCGCTGGGCGCGACGACGTCGATCCCCGCGCGCGCCTGGGTCACCGCGACCTTCCCGAGGAGATAGACCGACGCATCGTTGTCCACCTCGCCGTCCTGCACGACGCCGCAGTGCCCATGGTCGGTGTACTCACACAGACACGCATCGCCGATCACGACCAGCTCGGGGACGGCGCGCTTCACCGCCCGCGTCGCCTGCTGCACGATGCCTTGCTCGTCGTACGCCTCGGAGCCGGTTGCGTCCTTGGTCGCCGGCAGGCCGAAGAGGATGATCCCGCCGAGCCCGAGCCGATGCGCCCGCTCGGCATCCTGCACCAGCTGGTCCACCGACGTTTGATGGACGCCCGGAAGCGTGGCCACTTCCTGCCGCACGCCCTCGCCGTGGCACGCGAACAGCGGCCACACGAGCTGGGAGGGGACGAGATGCGTCTCTCGCACCAGACGACGCAACGCCGGCGTACGGCGCAGCCGGCGCAGCCGGCGCATCGGGAACTGGCTCATCGGCCGAGCAATCTCGACGCGCCCTGAGCCCGGAGCAAGCCCGCCACGCGCACGCCGGCCGCGCCCGGCTCCCGCTCGTCGATCTCGGCCGACGCGGTGATCTGCACCGAGCCATCTTGCGCGGTCACGCGCCCGTACAGCACGTCCCGCCCGTCTCCCGCCTCCCGTCTCCCGCAGTACGCCGCCACCGGCGCCTGACACCCTCCGCCCAACACCGCGAGCAGGCTGCGCTCGGCCGTGACCTGTCGCGCGCTCGCCGGATCCTCGAGCGGCGCGAGCGCGCCCCGGACTCGGACGTCGTCCGCGCGGACCTCGAGGCCGAGCGCCCCCTGACCCGGCGCGGGCATGACCTCCAGCGGATCGAGCCGCACCGCAATGTCCCCCGCGAGATCGAGCCGCTCGAGTCCCGCCTGAGCGAGGAGGGCCGCGTCGAGGCCGTCCCGTCCCGTCTTCACCTTCTGTATCCGCGTCGGCACGTTACCGCGCAGCGGCACGATGTCGAGGTCGGGCCGGAGGTGGCGGATCTGCGCCACGCGCCGCAGGCTGGACGTGCCGAGCGTGGCGCCCGGGGCAAGGCCGGCGATGGACGTCACGCCCGCCTCGCGCGTGACCAACGCCTCGGCCGGATCCGCCCGCTTCGGCACCGCGGCCAGCGCCAAGCCGGCCGGCAGGGTCGTGGGCAGATCTTTGAGCGAGTGCACCGCGACGTCGATGCGGCGGTCGAGCAGGGCCTCCTCGATTTCCTGCGTGAAGAACCCTTTGCCCTCGAGCTGGTGCAGCGGCCGATCCACATCCGCGTCGCCTCGCGTCTTGATGATCACGAGCTCGGCCGAGGCGCCGGCGCGCGCGAGCGCGGCCTGCACCCATTCGGCCTGCCACCGCGCGAGCTTGCTCCCCCGCGTGCCCAGCCTCAGCGCGGCGGTCACCCTGCCCGCTTCCCTCTGCCGTCTTCCCCGTAGTACCGCACGATCGCCTCGACGAGGCCGGGGACCGTGTAGTCCCGGGCTTCGATCCCGACCGCGATGCCGAGCTCGCGCGCCGTCCCCGCCGAGACGGGGCCGATCACGGCTGCGGTGAACCGGTGCGACGTCGCGGCCGCGCGGCCCACCAGCTCCACGAACCGCCGCACCGTGGAAGACGACGTGAATGTGATCACGTCGATCGTCCCCGCGAGGATCTGCGCCGCCAGGCCGCTCCCGTCTCCCGTTTCCCGGATCGTCTCGTAGATCGGGAGGACGTCGACGACCGCGCCCAGCGCGCGCAGACCCTCGGGCAAGGCGTCGCGGGCCTCCCGTGCCCGCGGCACCAGGACGCGCTTGCCGCGCACGTCGCCCCGGGCCGCCAGCGCGGCCACCACGGCTTCGGCGACGAAGCGCTCGGGGATGAGCTCGGCGGCCACGCCGCGCTGCGTCAGCGCCTCCGCCGTCGCCGGTCCGATCGCCGCGACGGCGGCCCGCGTCAGGTCGCGCGGCGCGAGCCCCCACTCCGGCAGCCGGTCGCACACCACCCGGACGGCGTTCTGGCTCGTGAAGACGATCCAGTCGTAGGACGGAACGCGACTGAGGGCGGCCCGCAGCGGAGTGAGATCTTCGAGCGGCACGACGCGAATGGTGGGCGCGGCGACGACGTCGGCGCCGAGTGCCTCGAGCGCGCGTACGAGCGCGCCCGCTTGCGCGCGCGCGCGCGTCACGACAATGCGCCGGCCCGAGAGCGGGCGCGCGGAACCCGGCGGGCGGGACGCGTGTGACATAGATTGAAGCAATCTACAATGCTCCGCTCCCTGCGCTCCGCGCTCGCCCGCTTCACGCTGCGCCGAGCGGCCGCTTGTCAGCGCGAAGCGCCCAAACGCGCCGAGTTCTGGCTGCAGCTCGGCTGCGCGCTCACCCCGGCTTTCGCGGAGGCCTTCCCGGCCCTCGTACGGCTGCGGCGCGCCATCGAGGACCGCTGGGGTGCAGTCGCCGCGGCGCAACAAGCCACCGGGCGCTTTCCCGAGAATCCCGATGCGTGGATGCTGCTGGGCGAAGCGTGCCAGATGGTGTTCCGTCAGCAGGATGCGCTCGTGGCCTACGAGCAGGTGCTCGCCCTCGAGGAGCGTCCCGACGCGGCGCTCGCGGCGGGCGACCTGTACCGCCGCGCCGGCCGGCCCGCCGAGGCGGCCGCGCGGTTCGCGCGCGCCTACGCAGCGGGCGGCGGCGCCGAAGCGCTGCGGCTCAACGCCCAGGCCCTGTTCCTCGCGGGTGACGTGCGCGCCGCCGACGAGGCGCTGCACCTCTGGGCCACCCAGGTACCCGACGGGCTCGCGCGTTTGTCCGACGCGCGCGCCGAATTGTTCGCGGAAAAGCGCGACGGTTAGGGTCGGTTCGCCCGGCGGGAGAGGGAGACGGCGTAGACGAGCAGGATGACGGCCGTCACGATATAGGCCGCCACCATGTAGCCGGCGTTCTGGGGCACGTCAGGCACGGCCCACGTCTCCGCTGCCCTGCGCTTCGCGCTCGAGCGACAACGCGTAGCGCTGCGTGACGAAGCCCACGTACAGCACCGTGAACACGGCAAAGGACAAGAGCAGCGTGATCAGCATGTCACCCGGCAGCGACGGGCTCGACGGCTTGAGCACGATCGGCTGCGGGTGCAGTGTGCGGAACAGATATACGCTGAGGTGAATGAAGGGCAGCAGGACCAGCCCGCAGATGCCGAGCACCGCGGAATAGCGGGCACGCAGCCCCGGCTCCGCCACCGCGCTCCGCAACAGCAGGTAGCCCAGGAACAAAAAGAACAGGAAGAGCGTGAGCGTGAGCCGCGCGTCCCAGGTCCACCATGTGCCCCAGATCGGCTTCGCCCAGATCGGCCCCGTCGTGAGCATCACCAGGGAGAACGTGGTCCCGACCTCGGCCGACGCCGCGGCGAACCGATCGAACCGGGCATCTCTCAGGAGCAGGTAGAGAACGCTCGACAACCCGACGAGCCCCATCGCCAACATGGCCGACCAGGCGGCGGGGACATGAAGGTAGAAGATCTTCTGAGCCGGTCCCTGAAACCGCTCCATCGGCGTATACGCGAGGGCTCGCACGTAGACGCCCGCGAGCAGCACCAACCCGACCAGCGTGATCCGGCGACCGCGTTGTGCCAGGCTCATTCATCCACCGTGAATCGGAACAGAACGCTCGCGAGCGACACGAACACGATATCGTAAGCGGCGAGCAACTTAAGGTACCCCACGGACTCGCTCAAGGGACGGCTGGCCAGGAGCCGCGCGGTGACCTGCACCGCCCCCACCAGCGGTGGGATGAGGAACGGCAGCAGCAGGACGGGGAGCATCAGCTCCGCGAAGCGGGTCCGGATGACCATCGCGCTGAACAGCGTGCCGACCGCCACGAACCCGACGGTCGCGAGCGCGATCACGCCGATCAGGGGCAGCAGCACGGAACCCACGGGAACATCGAAGAACAACACGAACAGCGGCAGACCGACGGCCTCCACGACCGCGACGAACGCCAGGTTGGCGACGCCCTTCCCCCAGTAGAGGCTCACCCGGCTCAGCGGCGACGCCAGCAAGCCCTCGAGCGCCCCGTTCTCGAGCTCGAGCTGGAACGCGCGGTTGAGCGCGAGCATCGCCGCGAACGTGAAGGTCACCCACAGGATGCTCGGTGCCAGGTCGATGGTCGCCACGGCCGTGGGGTCCCGCCCGAAATTGAACACCGTCAGCACGAGGGCCGTGAACACCACGGCGGAGAGCAACGCGGTGCGGGTGCGGAACTCGAGCACCAAATCCTTGCGCGCCACGATCCACGCTTGGGCGAGCAGGTCACCCATCGGTCACCGCCCGCCGATACGCCTCGACGATCTGCGCGGCGTCGCGTTCGCCCCGCGGCGCGCAGTGGACGAAGCGACCGCGCCGCTGGAACGCGACGTCCGTCGCGAGCTCGACGCCCTCGTCCACGTTGTGCGTCGCCAGCACCAGCACGCGCCCCTCGCCGCGCAGCTCCCCGAGCAACGCCCGGAGCTCGGCGGCCGCCGCGAAGTCCAGACCCGTGAACGGCTCGTCGAGGAGCAGAACGGACGGGTCGTGAATCAGCGCTTTGGCGATGGCGGCGCGCTGCACCAGGCCCCGAGAGAGCGACCAGACGGGCTGCTCCGCCCGATCGGTCATCCCGAGGCGGCCGAGCACCTCGGCGGCGCGGGGCCCGCGGCGGGCGGCGGGCACGCCGTACAGCGCCGCCCAAAAGTCCAGGTTCTCCCGCACGCTCAAGTGCCCGTACAGGTTGGACTGGTGCCCGATCCAGCCGATCGCGCGCCGCCCCCCGCTCACGTGTGCGGCGCCGGCCTGCGGACGGATCAGGCCCGCGAGCACTTTGAGCAGCGTGGTCTTGCCGGCGCCGTTCGGCCCGAACACCGCGAGCGTCTGTCCCGGCCGGAGGCTGAACGACACGCCGTCGAGCGCGACGACCCGCCCGAACGTGTGCCGCAACCCTTCAGCCTGAAGCATCGATGCGCGCGGCGAGATCTTCCATGTCGAACGGCTTGACGAGGTACCCCGAGTGCCCGAGGTCGAGGACGTTGATGAGCGGCTCCATGCTCACATACGCCGTGGTGACGATCACGGGGAGGGCAGGCCAGGACTGGCGAATTTCCTGCAGCAGCGTGATGCCGTCCGTGTCGGGGAGGCGGAGGTCGAGCACCAGCACTTCGGGAGCGAACTCATCCATCTGGCGGCGGGCCTCACTGCCGCTCGCGGCGAAGGCCACGTCGTAGCGCTCGGCGAAGAACCGCTTGTAGGTGCGCCGGAGCGTCGATTCGTCCTCGACGAACAGCACCTTCCGCCGCGGGCCGAGCGAAGGGGACGCCATAGGTGGGCCAATATATGCCGGCCCCCCCCGGCGTCTACCGGCCGCTCAACTCGCGCCGCTCTCCAGCTCGAACAGATCGTCCAGCTTGGTCAGCACCAGCAGGAAACGCAGCTCTTCGTTGGCCCCGCGCAGGCACACCGTCAGCCGACGCTCCGCGGCCTTCCGCTGGATCAGCATCAGGGCACCGAGGCCCGCGCTGTCGATCTGGCGTGTGCCCGAGAGATCGATGACCAGGCGCCCGGCACCCTCCGGCAGCTGCTCCAGCACCTCGGTGGCCGCGCGGCGGAAGGCCGTGCGGGAATCGAGCCCCAGCTCCTCGGGAGCAGCCAGGGTCTTTTCGCTCGGACGCGTGGACATTGTCATCTGCTCCTCCACAGTCGGCTCCTAGAGTTCGTCGCTCTGGAGGCTATGCGACTCCGGTGCCACACAGCTAACCTGCAGGCCGTCAACCGGTTGTCAAAACCGTCGTGAGGGTCCTCACGCACCGCCCTGCCGCAGACCGAGCGCCCCGGCGCAGTTTGCAAGGGCCCGCCTTGACCGCGATCCCTGCCGGGGGCATACCTTAGCCTCTCCACCAGCCAACGCAGTGAGCGCGACGGGTTCCGCGGGCCGCCGTCAGGAGGCAAGGCACATGCCAAAGACAAGTAAGCCGCAGGAGCTAACCGAGGTCAGCGAAGCCCAGATTGCCGTCCATTGGAAGGAAGAGGAGCACTATCAGCCGTCCGAGAAATTCAAGGCACAAGCGAACATGCGCGATCCGCACATGCTTGAACGGTTCGGCCTCGGCCAGTTTCCCGACTGCTTCAAGGAATATGCGGACATGCTGACGTGGTTCGAGCCCTATCGTACCGTTCTCGACACCAGTGACGCGCCGTTCTGGAAATGGTTCGCCGGTGGGAAGATCAATGCGTCGTACAACTGCCTGGACCGCCATCTGGCCAAATACGGGACGAAAACAGCCTTCATTTTCGTGCCCGAACCGGAAGCGGAGCCCGATGTGGTCCTCACCTATCAGGACCTGTATGCCCGCGTAAATGAAGTGGCTGCGCTCCTGCGCGCCTTGGGACTCAAGGCAGGTGACCGCGTCACCCTACACATGCCGATGGTCCCGGAGCTGCCGATCACGATGCTGGCGTGTGCGCGACTGGGAGTGGTCCACTCGCAAGTGTTTGGGGGCTTCAGCGGTCAGGCGTGCGGCTCGCGCATTCAGGATTCGGGCAGCCGGGTGCTCCTTACGATGGACAGCTACTGGCGCAATGGCGCGCTCATCGATCACAAGGCGAACGCCGACATCGCGGTACGGACGGCGGAAGACTTAGGGCAGCACGTTGAAAAGGTGTTGGTCTGGCAGCGCTATCCCGGAAAGTATTCCGCCAAAACGCCGATGGTTTCAGGTCGCGATTTCTTCGTGAACGACCTGCTCAAGGATCACACAGGCAAGAAACTAGAGCCCGTTGCCCTGCCGTCGGAGGGGCCCTTGTTCTTGATGTACTCGAGCGGCACGACCGGCAAGCCCAAGGGCGCGCAACACGGTATCGCGGGTTACTTGTCCTACGTCACCGCCACCTCCAGATGGATTCTCGACATCCATCCGGAAGACGTCTACTGGTGCATGGCGGACATCGGCTGGATCACCGGGCATTCCTATATCGTGTACGGTCCCCTGGCGAACGCGGCGACGAGCGTGCTGTACGAAGGTGTGCCGACGTTCCCCGACGCGGGGCGACCCTGGCGCATTGCCGAGCGGTTGGGCGTGAACATTTTCCACACCGCGCCCACGGCCATCCGCATGCTGCGGAAACTCGGTCCCCAAGAACCGCGCAAGTATGCGTACCACTTCAAGTCCATGACGACGGTGGGCGAGCCGATCGAGCCGGAGGCGTGGCGCTGGTACTACGACGAGGTCGGCAAGCGAGAAGCCGTTATCACCGATACGTGGTGGCTGACTGAAACTGGCGGCTTTCTCGGCACCACCGTGCCCGCGATTCATGCGATGAAGCCGGGGAGCTGCGGTCCCGGCGCGCCGGGGATTCATCCGATCATTTACGACGAGACCGGCGCAGAAATCCTCAAGGGTTCCGGCAAGGCGGGCAACATCTGCATCCGCAATCCGTGGCCGGGCATCATGCAGACGATATGGGGCGACCGCGACCGCTACATCAAGACCTACTATGCCAAGTACAACAAGAATCCCCGCAGCAAGGACTGGCGGGATTGGCCCTTCATGTGTGGCGATGGCGCGGTGCAAGCGGCCGATGGCTACTACCGCATCCTCGGCCGCATCGACGACGTCATCAATGTCGCCGGTCACCGCCTCGGCACAAAGGAAATCGAGTCCGCCTGTCTCACGGTCCCGGAAGTCGCCGAGGCCGCCGTTGTCCCCGTCCAAGACGAGGTCAAGGGGCGCGTGCCGGAAGTGTACATCGCGCTCAAGCCGGGCGTGACGCCGAGCCAGGATGTCATCGACCGCGTGATCAAAGCGAACGAAGACGTGATCGGCAAGATCGCGCGACCCAAGCACGTGTACATCGTGCCGGATATGCCCAAGACGCGCTCCGGAAAGATCATGCGTCGCGTGCTCGCGTCGATCTCAAACCGCAGAGATGTCGGCGACGTGACGACGCTCGCGAACCCGGATGTGGTCGAGCAAATCCGCATCATGGTTCAAGGCAACGACACAAAGACCACGCACGAAGCGTTGCCGGAGGACATCGCGAAGTTTGGACAGGTAGAATAAGGTTGGTGGAGGACCTCCCCCAACCTCCTTCAGAGCTCCACCTGGGCTCCGATTTCGAACACCTGATTCGCCGGGATCTTGAAGAACGCGGTCGCGCGCAAGGCGTTGCGCGACATGAACGCGAACAGCTGCTCACGCCACTCGGCCATGCCCGGCCGATCGGAGGCGACGAGGGTCTCGCGCCCCAGGAAGAACGTCGTTCCCTCCGTCCGGATGTCGAGGGACTCCGCTCGGCAACATCCCAGCACGTCCTCGATATCCGGATCGTCCATGAAGCCGTAGCGAGCGACGACCGTGTGGAATCCCTTCCCCATGCGCTTGACTGTCACGCGCTCGTTCGGCTCCACATGGGGAACGTCTTCCGTGACGACGGTGAGGAACACGACCTTTTCGTGTAGGACCTTGTTGTGCGCCAGGTTGTGCACCAGCGCCGGCGGCGTGCCGTCGGCGGTGCCGTACATGAAGACGGCCGTGCCGGGCACGCGGATCGGCGGCTCGGCCGCCAGGTCGGCGAGCAGCATCTTGAGCGGCACCGTCTTCTCGAGCATGCGCTTGGCGAGGATCTCGCGACCACGCTTCCACGTGGTCATCAGCAGGAAGATGCCAGCCGCGATCGCCAAGGGGACCCAGCCGCCGGAGCGGATCTTCAGCATGTTCGCGCCGAAGAATGGCACATCCACGCACAAGAACAGGCCGGCCACGAGCGCGGCGCGCGCAAAGCTCCAGCGCCACACCTCACGGCTCATCACGTAGAACATCAGCGTCGTGATGAGCATCAGGGTCGAGAGGGCCACTCCGTACGCACCGGCGATGTTGCTGGACGTGGGCTGCTGGGTGTCGGCCGCGCGGAACCCGAGCACCAGCCCGCAGGTGAGCAGCATGAGCCCCCGGTTGACCAGGGGTACGTAGATCTGGCCGATCTCGCGCGACGACGTGTGCTCGATCTGGAGCCGCGGGCTGTAGCCGAACTGCACCGCCTGACGCGTGAGCGAGAACGCGCCCGAAATGACCGCCTGCGAGGCGATGATCGCGGCCGCGGTCGCCAGCACGATCAGCGGGTATAGGGCCCAGCTCGGGGCGAGATGGTAGAACGGGTTCACCGCGGCGGCGGGGGCGCGGAGCAGCAGCGCCCCCTGCCCGAAGTAGTTGAGCAGCAGGCAGGGGAGCGCGACGCCGAACCACGCGATCTGGATCGCGCGGTGGCCGAAGTGGCCGAGGTCCGCATACAGCGCCTCGCCGCCGGTGACCACGAGGAATACGGCGCCCAGCACCACGAATCCGCGGCGGAAATCCTCGGCGAAAAAGCGCACCGCATGGTACGGAGACACCGCGGCCAGCACTCCGGGCTGCTGGATGATCTGACTCAAGCCGAGCACACCGATCGTGGCGAACCACACGAGCATCACCGGGCCGAACACCGCACCGATGCGGGCGGTCCCGCGACTCTGCATCAGGAACAACCCGATCAGGATCGCGAGCGTCACGGGGATCACCCACGGGGCCAGCGCCGGCGTCGCGATCTCGAGCCCTTCGACAGCGCTCAGCACCGAGACCGCCGGCGTGAGGCCCCCGTCCGCGTACAAGAGGGCCGACCCGAAGATCCCCAGGATGATCATGACGCGGCGGGGCGACAGACCCCGGGCCACACGGCTGCCGTTGACGAGCGCCATCAGGGCGAGCACGCCTCCTTCGCCCTTGTTGTCCGCTCGGATGATGACGATGTGGTACTTGATCGTCACCACGATCATGAGGGCCCAGAAGACCAGCGACAGCACCCCCAGCACGTTGCCCGGGGTGACCGCGATGGCGTGCGGCCCGTAGAACGAGTAGCGGATCGCGTACAGCGGGCTCGTCCCGATATCGCCGTACACAACGCCCAGCGCGGCGAGCGCCAGCGTGGCGAGATACCGGCCGTGCGGGCCGGCCCGGGGTGCCGACGGTGGGGGTGGGGTCATAGGCGCTGAATATTAGCGCGTCGGGGCGGCTTGCCGAGGGCGGTCACGCTGACGGCGGCGTCCCTCACCCGTTACGGCGGACGCCCGTGACCGCTATCGCCCAGATGGCGGTCATGATCACGGCCGACGCGACGCACCAGCGACAAATCGCGTGCAGGACGAACAGTTCGATGGCGGTGAGATACAGCGTGAACGCAAATCCCGTCGTGGCCAGCGCCGCGAGTAGCACGGCGACGCGTCGGTCCGCGGCGAACCGCGGCTGCAATCCGCCGAGGCTGATCACGAACAGCGCGGCGTATCCCGCCACGCCGTAGAACGCGACGGGGATGCCGAGCAGCGCCGCATAGGGGCTGGCCTGCACCACCTCGCAGGTGCCCGTCCCGCACCGCAGCTCGCCGAGCACCCCGATCTTGTAAAGCCAGAGATAGGTCGCGACCAGCAGCCCCACCAGCGCGAGGAGCGCCATCGCCTGGCGGCGAATCACTTGCGCTTGGTGGTCAGGCTGTCGACGAGGGCCTTGAAGTCATCCGACGTGGAGCGCCCTTCAAACGAGCGCCCGTTCACGAAGAAGCTGGGTGTGGCCCGCACCCCAACCGCCTCACCAGCCCGCAGGCCCGCGTCAATCCGGCCCGCGTAGCGTTGGCCGTCCATGCACGCATCGTACTTGTCGAGGTCGGCACCGACCGCCCGCGCGAAGTCCCGGAACAGCGAGCGCGGGTTCTTCCCCGTCTGGGCCCACTGATGGTGGCTGAACAGCTGGTCGTGCATTTCCCAGAACTTGCCCTGCTCACCCGCGCACTGGGCGGCCAGCGCGGCGTAGCGGGAATACCGGTGGCTGGGCAGCGGGAAGTCTCGGTAGCGCCACCGCACCTTTCCCGAGGCGATCAGCTGCTCGCGAATCACCGGCATCTGCACCGTCGCGAAGGAGGCACAGAACGGACATTCGAAGTCCGAGAATTCCGTCACCTCGACGGGCGCCGCCTCCGTCCCCAGCGTGTACCCACGGAACGTGTCCGCCGCGGCGGGGAGCGGCGCGCTCGGCGCCGGCGCGGCTTGGCGCCGCGATCCGTACCACATGATCCCGCCCCCGGCGCCGGCCACGACCACGAGCAGCAGGTAAAACCGCTTCATTCGTCCCGAGTCCTCCGCCACCCTGGGTCGTCCTCGTCGTCGTCGAGTCCGGTGGTCGCGTCGCGCATCCGGCGTTCCGCGTCCTCCACGATGCGGCGGCTGTCCGCGACTTCCGGAGTGTCGTACGTGAGTCGCACTTCGTAGTGAAACAGCTCGGACCGGGCGTTCCCCAACAGCTTCTGCAGCTCGGGCACCCGCTCAAACAGCTGCCCCGCGCGGTCCAGCGCCTGAATGCGTTCGGCCAGGGCGCGCAACATGGCGAGCAGACGCTCGGCGCGGTCCGGTCCGTACACTTCTTCCGAGGGATCCTGCATGTGCCCACCTTCCTCCCGTGTCGGTCTGCCCTGCCCCCGCCGCCTCCCCGTCTGATGATAACACCACCACCGGCCAGTGTGGTCGGCCCTTTGCGCGGTCTGAACCGCTCTATTACATTGCGGCGCCGCTGGATCGGCGGCCCCAGCACCAGCGCCGCCCCGCGCCTCCACGTTCCCGGTCCCAGAGAGACAGGAGCACGCCACGCATGACCAAGAAGCGTTCGGAACCACGTCGCATGTCCGCCCCCACCCCGTTCGAGCAGGGCCGCGACGAGCTGTTTTCCCACATCCTGCGGTGCGGCGTGCTGGAAGCGACGCCCGAGCACCAGAAGGAGTGGTTCGACGACACGATGCTCTACCTCGCCGAGCGCTACGACGGATTGGACGAGCCGCAGCTCGCGGAGCTCCGCCTGCTGGGCGAGCGCTACTGCCGGCCGGTGGTCGGACGGAGCGCCCCCGTCGGGGCTACCGCCTGAGGGGCGCGGAAGACAGCCCCTCTTCGGGCGCCCCGCCGCTGCTTGCGCGCTACCACCAGGACGGGAAACGCCGTACCCGCCGCCCCACGGCGAGCCGCACCCCGCCACCCAGCCCCAACTCCGCGTACCACCCGGCGCGTGCCCCGGGGGCCGATTCGACGCCCACCAACGCCGCGAGATAGCTCGCGCCCCGCGTGTCCTGAGAGCCGACGAACGAAAGACCCAGTCCACCGTACGGCCCCGCGCCGCTGCGCTCGACCGGGCGGAGCAGGAACTGGGCGGTCGCCTCGAGGCGGACGCCCAGCGCCCGGTCGTAGCCGCCGCACGCGGCGGTGAAGGCGAAGCGCCCTTGACCGCCGGAGCGCCGGGCCGCGCCCAGCTCGGGACCCCAGAACGCCCGGTGCGCCAGGACCGCGGTCGCGCCGGCACCGAGCTCGGTGGCCCGGAGGGCCTGCCCGCCCGCGGGCGGCGGCGCGCCGACGGCCAGCCCGGTCGCGGCGACGACGGCTCTAGCGAAGTGCGACGTCGTAGCTGACGCGGATATCGGGGGCGAGGGACGCCACGACCGAGCAGTACTTCTCGAGCGAGAGATCAATGGCGCGGCGCGTCTTGGCTTCGTCGGCCCCATCGCCCGAGATGGTGAAGACGAACTGCAGTGCGGTGTAGCGCCGCGGTTGTTCCTCGCGGCGCGTTCCCCGCAGCGTCACGTCGAGCGTGCGCAGGGCGACGCGCTGCTTCTGGAGGATGAGCACCACATCCGACGCCGTGCACGTCGCCGCCGCGACCAACAGCATCTCGACCGGCGACGTCGCGACCTTGCTGTCACCGTCCACGACGACAGACGGCCGGCCCGACGCGCCGGCTTCGAAGACCAGCTGCTCTCGCCACCGCATGGTGATCTCGGCCGTGTTGCTCGCCACGTCAGTTGCCCCGCCGCGTCGTCAGGCCCAGGTACACCCGGTTGTGGCGGAAGCGGTCCATCGGGTGATACTCGAGCAGCCAGTTGAACGTGGAGCGGTAGTGGAGCTCGAAGCCCACCACGACGTTGACCCACAAGTCCGGGCAATCGGGGTCGGCGCCACAGGCCGCGTGTCCCACCAGACTGAACCCCCCGCCGACGTACGGCGTCGCCTTTTGCTCGTCGCCGGTGAACCGGTACAGCGTCTCGAGGGTCCCGGCGTAGCTGTTGACACCGTTGAACACGCCGATCTCGCCGGACGGCCGGAGGCGGAACCGGGGCGTGAACAGGTTGCCGGCATCAAGCGCGACGCCGAACACCATCTGCGGGCCGCGCGACAGGTCGAGCCCGCCCCGCACGCCGAACCCGAACAGGCCCAGCCGCGTGCCGTGGTCTCCCGCCCGCTGCACGTGCGGTGGGTGGAACTCCTGCGCGGCAAGCCTGATCCTGCCCGCCGCGGCGAGCAGCATGATCAGCCACACGCTCCGCATCATGGCTCCCGCGTCAGCGTTGCGCGTTCGCCCGGGCGGCCGCCCGGCCGTAGTCCCAAATGGCATACAGCCCCACCGCCGCCGTCGCCCAGGCGAGCGGTCGCACGTGCGGCGAGTGGGCAATGCAGGCCGCCAGGGTGAGCAACTGCAGCCCCGTGACCACTTTCCCCCCCGCTCGGGCCGGCAGCGTCATCGGCCGCCGCCACAGCCACGCCCCGACGTACCCCAGCGCCGCCACGATGTCCCGGGCCAGCACCCCCACAATCTCCAACGGATGCAACAAGTCGGCCCGCACCACGGTCACGAACGCTACGGCCATGAAGAGCTTGTCCGCAATCGGATCCAGCATGGCGCCGGCGCGCGAGCCGCCCAGGCGGCGGGCCAGCATGCCGTCGAAGAAGTCCGACGCCGCCGCCGCCGCCACCAGGGCGAGCTGCCAGCCGGCCTGATGCACGAACGGAAACGCGACCGCCAGCGGAAGCCGAAGCGCCGTCAGCAGATCCGCCCCCGTCACCCACGGTTTCACTTGCCCCTCTCTCCGGTGCGTCATACCTTCGTCCGCGTGAACCTCAATTTGCTGAAGCAGGCGGCGATCTTCCAAGACCTCGACGACGGCGAGCTGGCCCGCGTGTCCGAGGTGTGTCGGGAGCAGAAGTTCGCCGTCAGCCAGCAGGTGTTCAAGGAAGGGGAGCCGGGTAACCGGCTCTTCATTATTTCGGAGGGCGAGGTGCGCATCTCGCGCACCATCCCGGGATCGGGAGAAGAAGCGCTCGCCGTGCTGAAACCCGGCGCCTGCTTCGGCGAAATGGCGATCTTCGACCGCTCCGAGCGATCCACCGACGCGATCGCGAACACCACCTGCACGCTGATCACCATCGCCCGCTCCGACTTCGAGCTGCTGCTCGATTTCAACCGCGACATCGCGTACAAGGTCCTCTGGTCGGTGGTGCGTCTCTTGTCCGCCCGGCTGCGGGTGACCAACGACAACCTCCGGTCGTTCCTCGCGATGTCGATGTTCTAGCGGATCGCGGAGCAATCTCCGGCCGTCGGTGTTCCATAATGGGTCCCGACGGCCCTGGTCACCCGCGACCGCCTCCTCTTACACTAAGGTCCTATGAGACGATACCTGTTGGCGTCGTCCCTCGTCGCTGCGGCGGCGCTCGCGTGCGTCGACGTTTCGAACTCGGGACAGGTGCTGCTGGTGGTGGCGCCGATCTTGGATTCCATCTTCGTGGGCGACACGCTCTCGCCGAGGGACGTCTACGTGCTCGACGGGAGCGGCAACCACGGGAGCCCCGGCCCCGTCATCTGGTCCATCGTTCCGGACTCGGTGGCGAGTATCGACGCGGTGACCGGGAAGGTCGTCGGGCTGTCCAAGGGGGTCGCAGTGGTGATCGCGACGGCCGGCGGCGTCCAAAGCGGTGCCCTGGTTGCCGTGTCCCGCCCGCTCGACCTGACGCTGCAGATGGACACGATCTTCCTCATGCCGAATGACACGTTCACCGTGCCGTTCGCGATCACGCAGCAGACGCCGGGGGCGACCACGCGCCAGTTCGACGCGTCGCCCATGCCGGGCGTGTACACCATAGACGCCGCCACCGGCCTCGTCACCGCGCTCGCCAGCGGCGGCCCGGTCCGCTACGTCGCGCGTCTCACCGACGGCACCAACAGCGTGGTCGACAGCGGTGCCGTCGTGGTCCTGAGTCTCGCCGACACGAGCGGGGCCGGGCGTTTCTTCATGACTGCGTTCGGCACGGCGATCCGCCACCGGGGCGGCGGGGCCCTGGCGCTCAACTACACGCGGCTGAACGGCAAGCTCGCGTTCCGCCTGGTGGACTCGACCCCGACCGCCTCGGTCAACGAACACCTCATCATCACGCTGCCCGATTCGGTGCTGGCGGCGGGGACGTTCGAGATCGACTCCATCAGTCCACAGGAAGCGACGACACAGATCAGCCAGCTGAGCGCGATCTGCCAGCCGAAACACCGCTGGGCGCTGTGGTACAGCTTCTTCCCGACGTCCGCAATTCGGATGTTCTCGCACGGGACGTCCACCGATTCCGTCGCCGGAGAGCTGAGCATCACGCAGTACGTGCCGGTCCCCGGTGGCGCGATCATCAGCGGCCGCTACCTGTTCCGGGCGCAGCGCACCGACCTGTATGACGACCCGCTCGGCGCGGAGCTGGTCCGCGGCACGTTCGTGGCACCGCTGAGGACGGACTCAGGCGCTTGCTCGGGGTGACGTTCGAGCACGTCTTCGCCGATCTGGGAGGAATCCCGGAGCCGCGCCTGACCGACGCCCAGGGACTCGCCGGGCTGCTGCTCGCTGCGGCCAACGCCGCGGGGCTGGGTCCGGCGAACCCCCCGATCGTGAAGCTCGGGCCGCGGGGCGTATCGGCGGTCCTGGTGTGTCACGGGGGACACGTCGCCCTGCACGGACTCCCGGAAGTGGGGCTGTGCTTCGCCGACCTGGCGGGGGGGAGCGGAGCGCTCCCGCGGCGTGGTCTCGAGGTGATCATCAAACGGTTCGGCGCGCGCGAAGTGCGGACGGACACGCGCCGCCGCGGTCCCGTCACGCAGGCCATCCACCCGGAGGGCTCATGAACGCACTCACCCCCTACGCGGCTTTCTTCATGCGCCTCGCGGTGGGCGGCGTGTTCCTAGTGCACGGTGTGACAAAGTTCCACCACGGCATCCCCGCCACCACCGCGTTCCTTCACGACATCGGCTTCCCGTTCGCCGTTGTCTTCGCGATCATCCTGATCGCGGTGGAGACCATCGGCGCGGCGTGCGTCGTGCTGGGCATCTTCACCCGGTTCTGGGCGTTGTGCATGGCCGTGGAGATGATCGTGGCGATTCTCGCCGTGAAGCTGCCGCATGGCGGCAACATCGAGCTCGAGGGCCTGCTGTTCGCCGGGGCCATCACGCTCGTGGCGCTGGGGGACGGACCGCTGTCGATCGCGGTGAAATTGAAGCATAGCAGCACCTAAGCACGGACGGCCGGGCCGTCCGTCCGCTAGTGCAGGATTCTCAGTAGCCCCGCGCCGGCGCTGCCGCGGATGAAGCTCTCCGGGTCGGTGGCGGGAATCGCGACGCCGGTCTCCTTGCGTCCCCGGTGCGCGACCGCGGCCATGTATTGCTCGAGCGAACCGCGCGTCCATTCCGTCGCGTCGTCCTTCATCTGCCGCACGATCTCCTCCCAGGTCCCCACGTAGGTCGCGCCGTTGAGCATGCTGACCCGATGGATCTCCCCCGGTCCCGACCGTGCCTTCATTCCCTGCAGCTCCGTGAGGAGGGTGCCGAACAGCTCGATCTGGCGCGGGTCCCGGATCTGGCCGTCCGGCCCCATGGCCTCGATCTCCGCCAGCAACAGGTCTACGGGCTCCGCATCCGCGGCAAGCTCGTCCAGGCGGTGATGCCAGGGCACGAGCTCGGGGTCGTCGTCGGGCAGCCGGTAGACGCTCTTCTTGAGCTCGATCAGACGCCAAATCGCGAGTCCGTCGAAATGGTCGCCGGGCTCGCTGCGCTCGAGGTGGAAGAGGGCCGCCTCGTACTCGCCCCGGTCGTACAGCAGGTTCGCGAGGTAGATGCGCGCCTCGGCGTGCTCGAGGTCGAGCTCGAGCGCGCGGCGCAGCCAGTAGAGAGCGCCTCCCTCGTCGGCGAGGCGGTGGGCGGCGTAGCCCACACAGGCGGCTGCCTCCGCCGAGTCCGGATGTCCGGTGATCGCCACCTCGAAGAAGCGCCGGGCTTGGTCGAGCACGCCCTCGCGGAACAGGGCGCGCCCGACCTGGAGCATCAGGTCGTGGTCGTCGCGGAAGCCGAGTGCGACGATGCGATCGAAGCAGGCGACGCAGCCGACCCGGTCGCCGAACTTCAGCAGGACTTCGCCGAGCCCCGCGAGCGCGTCCTCGTGCTCGGGGTCGAGGCCCACGGCCTCCTCGAACGCGCGGCGCGCCCACGCGTACTCTTCGCGCGCCAGCCGGGCGTATCCCATGCCGACGTGCAGCTCGACGGCGTGGGGGTAGAGCCCCAAGCCTTCTCGCAGGGTCTCGATCGCTTCGTCGTAATGTGTATCGCTGTAGAGCTGATGTGCGCGTTCGTCGTAGTCGTCGGAGCTCAAGAACGGTTCCGACATCGAACGGGCCTCCCGGGAAGGTTGTGCTATGATAAGGAGGCCCGGGCGGTTACACAAGCGACCGGCGCCGGCTATCTTCCCCGCCGATGCCCTCTGCCCTCTCCGACGTCCCGAACGGCTCCGTCACCTCGCCGCGCGGCTTCACGGCCGCCGCCGCGCACGCCGGCCTCAAGGCCGACGGCGCGTTCGACGTGGCGCTGCTCGTGAGCGCCACGAGTTGCGCCACCGCAGGCGTGTTCACGAAGAACGCGCTCCGCGCCGCGCCGGTGGTCTACGACGCGGACCTGCTCGCCGAGCGGCCGGGGCGGATCCGCGCCGTCGCGATGAACGCGCGGGTCGCCAACGCCTGCACCGGCGCGCCGGGGCTCGTCGCCGCCCGGGCGATGGCGCTGGCCGCCGAGCAGGCGGCCGGCCTCCCCGCCCGCACCACGCTCGTGCTCTCGACCGGCGTGATCGGCGTCCCGCTCCCCCTGGAACAGATCGCGGACGGTCTTCGCGTCGCGGCGGGGCGCCTCGGGCCGGACGGCGGCCCGGAGGCGGCGCGCGCCATCATGACGACCGACACCCGCCCCAAGCACTGCGCCGTCCGCTTCGAAGCGCCCGCCGGCATGGTCACGGTCGGCGGGATTGCGAAGGGGGCGGGAATGATCCATCCCGACATGGCCACCCTGCTCGCGGTGCTCACGACCGATGCCGTCGGTCAGCCGGCGACGCTGCAGCCGTTGCTGCGTCGCGTGGCCGACCGCAGCTTCAACGCCATCTCCGTGGACGGCGACACCAGCACGAACGACACTGCCCTGCTGCTCGCGAGCGGCGCTTCCGGGGTCGACCCGTCGCGCGACGGCGCGGTCTGGTCGAGGTTCGAAGACGCCGTACAGCAGGTGGCACGGACGTTGGCGCTCGCCATCGTCGCGGACGGTGAGGGCGCCTCGAAGGTGGTAGAGATCCAGGTGGTGGGCGCCGTGAGCGAGGCCGCGGCGCGCGAGGTGGGGCGCGCCATCGCCCGTTCCGCTCTCGTGAAAGCCGCGATCTACGGCGCCGACCCGAACTGGGGGCGCATCCTCGCAGCAGCCGGCGCGGCCGGCGTGACGCTCGCCGTCGAGCGCCTGTCGCTGCAGGTGGCGGCCGACGGCGATTGGCTGACCCTCGCCCGCTGCGGCGCGACCGCACACCCGGACGCCGCTGCCGCCCACACGATTTTCCAGCAGAAAACGATCCGCCTCCGCATCGACCTGGGGCTCGGTCGCGCGGAGGCGGTGGTGTGGACCTGCGATCTGACGCCGGATTACGTCCGGATCAACGCCGACTACACCTCGTAGAGCCAGCCTGCTTACGGCGTGGTGGTTTTGGCGGTGTCCTTCGCCGCCGGCTTCGCGGCGTGTTTCTTCACGGCGTGCTTCTTCGCCATCGTCTTCTTGGCGACCTTCCCCTTCGACGTATCAGCCGGTGCCTGGCCCTGCAGCGCCGACGGCTGCTGCGCCATTACGATCGCCGGAGCGGCAAGCAGCGCCAGCGTGAGGAGCGTGCGACGGTTCATGTCTCGATACCTCCAGAGGGATAGCGCGGACCACCCTGGTCCGCTTCACCGTTGAGACCCACGTCTCCCCCCCAGCGTCACGGCCCGCGCGCGCCCCGATCGGGGCGGGCCGATCGTTACACCATGCAACGCTCGTCAGGGCGACGCCGCTGCCCCGGGGCGGCGCGCGCCCGCGACCGTGCCGCGCGTCGGCTTCGGGGGTCCGGGCACGTTCGGCAGCGCCTGGCGCACGAGGCCGATGGCCTCGGCTTGGGTGTGGCCACGCTGCAGCTCGTGCAGCGCGGCCGTCGACACGTCGAGCAAGCGCTCCCGCTGGAGCCCGTGGTGGACGGCATCGATGATCAGGCCGGCCGCCGAGTCCGGATCGAAGTGATGGGCGACGAGGTCGGCGATGGCGTGCATGGCAGCGGCGCGCGGCGCGTGCGGGAGCGCGGCGACCACTCGCTCGACCACGGGCGCAGGCAGCCCACGGCGCAGCGCCCAGGCGACGGTGGTGACCTCGCTCGGCAGCGGGGGCGGCCGATCACCCGCGCGCGCCAGGAGCGCGCGCGCGTCGCGCAGCTGCGCCAGGCTCACCTGCACCGCCGCGACGATGCGCGGCCCCGTGACCTGTTTCGCCCCCCCCTCGAGCGCCTTCTGGATCAGGGGCTCGGTGGGGAGTCCTTCCTGGAACGCCAGCTGGACGAGCGAGTCGACGGCGGGAATCGCGGCGCTGGGGAGACGACCCTCCAAGCGCGCACGCGCCGACTGGGCGGCGAGCGGGCCCGCGAGGAGGGCGAGGAGGGCAACGCTCAGCTTCATCGCCGGACCGGGCGGACGATGACGACGGAGTTCTCGCGCCCGAACTCGTCGGCGACGAGACGCTCCGCGAGATGGTCGGTAACCCACCGCTCGCCGTCCACCACGAACATGTACTCGTAGATGCCGGCTGGGAGCACTACGGTGGTGCGCCACACGCCGTCGTGGTTCTGGTCTTCGAGCGGGAGGGAGCGGGGACGCCAGTCGTTGAACGAACCGACGACGTGCACCGACTGCGCATCGGGGAACCGCCCCACGAACTGTGCGAGCCCTTCGTGCTCGCTCAACTCCGGGCCCCCGCCGCGCGCCACGAACAGCATGAGCACCGCGGCGGCCGTGGCGAGCGCGAGGCTCCAGGCCGGGCGAATGCGGAACGTGATGGCGTGCGGGCTCGCGAGCCAGCGTGTCAGGCGGCGACTGCGCGAGGGTGCGGGGCGCCGGATCTCCGCCATCACGCGCGACTCGAGGCTCACCGCGGGACCGACCGCGGCGAGCAGGTCCGCTGCGGCCGCGATCCTCCGTACGACGGGACGCAGCTCGGCCGGGACGCCTTCCAGGGGAAGGTCGCCGTCCAGGGCTTGATGAATCCTCGGGTCGATCGTGTTCATGCGTACGCCTCCAGCGCCTTCAACAAGGCTTCGCGCGCGCGATGCACCCGCATCTTGAGCGTCGGAATCCGTTCGCCGGTGACCGCCGCCATCTCCTCGTAGCTCAGTCCCTCGACGTGCTTCAGCACGAACGCTTCGCGCTTGTCCGGCGACAACGCCGTGAGGGCCCGGTTCACCAGGGCGAGCTGCTCCGCCCGTTCCAGGGCTGCCGCGCTGTCGGAGGGATCCGCCACCGGCGGCGCGTCGTCGAGCGGGACGTCGGCAACGGACCGGCGCGCCAGATGACTCTTGCACCGGTTCGTCACGATGCGATACAGCCAGGTGCGGATACGCGTCGGCTCGCGGCAGCTCGCGAGGTGACGGTAGGCGCGGACGAATCCCTCGGCAACCGCATCCGCGGCGGCGTCCCGACTGCCGAGCATGCGCGTCGCGAACCGCTGCAGACCTGCCTCGTAGCGACGGATCACGATGCCGAACGCCTCCGCGTCCCCGCCGAGCACGCGCGCGACGACCTCGGCATCGGGGGGCGCCCCCCTCACATCCATAGGACCTGCATGGCGATTAGGGCGTCACGCGACCAGGGGTAGCGCGCGGCACGCCAGGAGTTAGCGCAGGGCGGGACGTTGCGAACGGGAACCGCTCAGCGGTTCCGGAGGAATTCCTGCATGGCGGCGAGATAGCTCGACGCCTGCAGCCCCTCGCCGGTGACCGCGCCCGCGAACGCCTCGAGCGTGGCCTCGGCGCGCCGTCGGTAGTGCACGTCGCCCGTGGTCCGGGCAAGCCGCAGGAGCAGCGTCCCCGCCGAGCCGTTTCCACCGGGGAGCAAGTCGTCGAGCACCGGCTTGGTGCGCTCGGTGAGGGCCGCCGCCGCCGGATCCGTCGCCGCGGCCTCGAAATAGCCCGCCGAGGTGGAGTCGGCGAAATCCCGCTCCAGCACGTTGACGAGGTCCTCGGCGATCGCGAGATAGCGCGGCTCGCCCGTCGCGTCGCGGGCGGCGAGGCACGCCCAAGCGACCTGCACCTGATCCTCGAGCAGGGCGCGCACCGGCGCGCCTCCACCGAACGCGTGGCGGACGGGGCGGCCGCGCCCGTACGCACGCCGCAGCAGCGTATCCAGCGCGGCGCTCGCCCGCGCCACGGTGCCCGAATCACCGACCGCCCCTGCGGCGTCGAGAATCGAGCCAATCACATACGCATCGCGGTCGGCGAACACCGTGCGGTCCGCCGTTCGAGCGCGGTCGCCGGCAAGCCGCCGGGCGAGGTCGCGCGTCGCGTCGCGATAGCGCGGCTCGTCCGTCGCCGCCCACGCCGCCGCGAGCGCACGCAGCAAGCCGGCGCGCAGGAGCTCCGGTGGATCGTCCCGCGCGCTGGCTGCGAGCCCGGCGTCCCCCGAGTCGATCATGTAGTCGAGCACGGCGCGCGCCGGCGCCAGGTATACGGAGTCGCCGGTGCGGGCGTATGCGGCGATCAACAGGCCGGCCGCCTGGGTAGAGCGAAAGCTCGCAAGGCCCGTGTGAGTCGCGACCGCCGCTACCACCGCGGCCCGCACCGCCTCGGTCTCGTGCTGAATCCTCGTCGCCCTGGGCGCGCCGTGCGCGACCCCGGAGCGCCCCGACGACAGCTGTCGCACCAAAGCGGCGCGGCGCAAGATCGAAGCACGTTGCTCGCGGTAGCTCTTGGCCACGTCGGGGAGTAGCTGCTTCAGGCCGCGGCCCGTCACCGGGTCGTCGAGCGGAAAGTACGTCCCCCCGAAGAACGCCGACCCGTCGGGCGTGAGAAACACGGTAATGGGGTAGCCGCGCAGGCCGGCGAGCAGGTGCACGGCCGTCGCATAGCGCTGCGCCACATCGGGACGCTCGTCCCGGTCGACCCGCACCGGAACGAACAGCGAATCGATCATGGCGCCGAGGCCCAGGTCACCGTATACCTCGCGGTCCATCACCCCGCACCAGCGGCAGTCGTCTGCGCCTACATAAAGGAGGATCGGCCGGTCGAGGCGCGCGGCGAGCGCGAAGGCGTCGCGCCCCCACGGCTGCCAGCTCACGGGTTGCCGCGCGGCTCGGGCCAGATAGGGCGTGGCCGCCTGCGCCATCCGGTTCGTGAGGGGTCCGTGCTCCGCAACGCAGCCAAGGGCGAAGAGCGACAGGGGGAAAAACGCCGGAGTTCTCATGCGTGCGGGTGGAAGATACCCTGTCCGTCTGGCGCCCGTTCCGCCGACACCCGCGTCGGTCGCGTCATCGACCCCGGCGCCGTCGATCGAGCGGACTCGGGACCGCTCACCGACCGCGTGCAGTTTGCGCAATTCGGGCTCCAGTGCCGCAGCGGGAGGCCGCCGCCGTTTGGTGGCGCCCCAGGAGCCGGTTATGTTGAGTCATGGACGACCTCACGCGGATCACCCCCAAGCCCAATGGCCCCCTCATCGTCCAGGGTCCGGTCAAGATCGTGACCCCGGACGGCCGGGAGCTGCCGGTGCCCCCCAGGAAGGACGGCCGACCGGCGGAAGTTGTTGTCCTGTGCCGTTGTGGGGGCTCGGCCACCAAGCCGTTTTGTGATGGAACTCACAAGCGAAACGGCTTCTCGGACGCCCCACCGGCAGGTCCGGCTCCCACGGGCTAAGCAGGGCGTATTATGTTGTCACCGTCCCAGGCGCGGGTGAACCCGGGGGAGCAACCCCTGGCCGCAGCCGAAATGTCCCGCCTCCTGGCCCTGCCCCTGAACGGAGGAACGCAATGGCAAAGGCTGGAAAAACCCCGATGGCCGCGGATGAGGGCTACTGCGTGAAGTGCAAGGCCAAGCGCAAGATTTCGAACCCCCAGGAAGTCAAGATGGCCAACGGCCGGCCCGCGCTGAAGGGTGTGTGCCCAGTGTGCGGCACAGGCATGTTCAAGATCCTGCCACCGAAATAAGCCCCCAACCAGACCGACGACGTGAGCCCCCGGCCGAGTGCGGTCGGGGGCTCTTCGCTAGGGGACGACGCGCCGGGTCGCCCCGCCCTGGTAGGCATACCGGAAGGTGACGCAGGCTGTGCCCGCGTCTCGGCAGTAATACGCGAGCAGCTCGAGCTTGGCATACCGCCCCGCCGCCGTACGTACGCCGTACACGTGATGCTTCGTCGTGAGCAGGTGGCTGAGCATGCTGTAGGCGTACCACTTCCCCACGGCGGCGTTAGTCGTGTCCGACCCGGTCGTGTTCGGGACGTACCCGGCAGCCGGCAGCTCGCGCACCGAGTCGAAGGGCACGGCACCGAGATCGACGATGCCGCCACCGGGGGCGGCGATCACGTGGATCCGGCGGACGGCGATGTCCCACGGACCCGAGTCCACCGCGGCGTTGCGGCGGAAATCGAAGTACCGCCAGCGGTCGGTGGCGGACGCGTCCAGGGTGTAGGTGGCCGGACCGACCAGCGAGTCGCCCATGGGCACGGCGTGCGGTACCGTTGGCGTGTACGGGGGGAGCTCGGGGGTGCTGAGCGACCCGATCACGAGCGACGCCACGAGGAGCGCGAACGCGGCGCCCATCACCAGCACGAGGATGGGCGGGCGTGCACTCCCCGCCGTCACGACTCGGCCATGAACGGGTAGGTGAAGGTCCGCGGCGGCGCGAACGTCTCCTTCACCGCCCGTGGGCTCGTCCAGCGGATCAGGTTGAGCAGGCTGCCTGCCTTGTCGTTGGTGCCGCTGGCCCGCGCCCCGCCGAACGGCTGCTGCCCGACGACCGCTCCGGTCGGCTTGTCGTTGACGTAGAAGTTCCCGGCAGCATAGCGCAGGGCGTCCTTCGCCTCCTCGACCGCGCGGCGGTCCAGCGCGAACACCGCACCGGTGAGCGCGTACGGCGACGTCTCGTCGACCAGGCGCAGGGTCTCGGCCCAGCGCGCGGCGGGGTAGACGTGCACCGAGAGGACCGGCCCGAAGATCTCCTCGCACATCGTGCGATAGGTCGGGTCTTGGGTCTCCAAGAGGGTCGGCTGAATGAAGTAGCCCTCGGCGTCCGCTGCACCGCCGCCGAAGAGGACCTTCACGCCGGGGGCCTGCTTCGCGGCGTCGATGTAGCTCTTGATCTTGTCGAATGCCTTCCGGTCGATCACCGCCCCCATGAAGTTCCGAAAATCGGCAGGGTCTCCCACCTTGACCTCGGCGAGCATCTCGAGCATGCGGTCGCGAACCCTGGGCCAGAGCGCGTCCGGGACGTAGGCGCGCGACGCGGCGCTGCACTTCTGACCCTGATACTCGAAGGCGCCGCGCACCATGCCGGTGGCGAGCGCGTCCGCGTCCGCGCTCGCGTGAGCGAGGATGAAGTCCTTGCCGCCCGTCTCGCCGACCAGGCGCGGGTAGGCCGCGTAGGAGGTGAGGTGGGCGGTCGCCTGTTGCCAGAGCGCCTGAAACACCTCGGTCGAGCCCGTGAAATGGATCCCGGCGAACGCGCGATCGGCCAGCAGCCGCTCCGACACCTGAGCCGACGGACCGGGGACGAAGTTGATCACCCCCGGCGGGAGGCCGGCCTCCTCCAGGAGCCGCATGATGAAATAATTCGACAGCACCGCCGTCGCCGCGGGCTTCCACACCACCGTATTGCCCATGATGGCCGGGGCGGTGGGCAGATTCCCACCGATCGAGGTGAAGTTGAAGGGCGTGATCGCATACACGAACCCTTCGAGAGGCCGGTAGTCGAGGTAATTCCAGACGCCGGCGACCGAGAGCGGCTGCTCGCCATAGATCCGCTCGGCGTACTGGACGTTGAAGCGGAAGAAGTCAATCAGCTCACACGCGGCGTCGATCTCCGCCTGGTGCGCGGTCTTCGACTGGCCGAGCATGGTGGCCGCGTTTACAATCGGGCGATACCGCGTGGCGAGCAGGTCCGCGGCCTTGAGAAACACGGCGGCCCGCCGCTCGAACCCCCAGGCCGACCAGTCGCGCCACGCATCCCGCGCCGCGGCGATCGCCGCCTGCACCTCTCCAGGCCCGGCCTGATGCGCCTTGGCGAGCACGTGGCGGTGGCAGTGGGGCATGACAACGTCGGCGGTCTTCCCGGTGCGGACCTCTTTGCCGCCGATGAGGAGGGGGATCTCGTGTTGGCGGCCGGAGAGGTCCTTCAGGGTGCGCTTGAGGTCCGCCCGCTCCTGGCTGGTCGGGGCATAGCTCAAGACCGGCTCGTTGACGGGCGTGGGGATCTTGGGAGTGCTGTTCATGGTGAGAAATCTAACCGTTGTAAGACGCTACGACGCCACGGGGTACGAGTGTGCCAGAACCACTTACAACAGGAGCGTCGTAGCGTGGTGGAACTCTCGAACGTTCGTACAGTGATGACCATTCACCCGAACACCCGAATCGGCCACGTCCACCTCACGGTTTCCGACCTCGATCGCGCACTCGCGTTCTACCGCGACGTGCTGGGATTCGAGGTCATGAGCCGGTACGGGCGGGACGCCGTGTTCCTCTCGGCTGGTGGCTACCATCATCATATCGGGCTCAACACCTGGGCGGGCCGCGGGGCTCCCGCGCCGGCGCCGGGGACCACGGGCCTGTATCACTTCGCGATTCTCTACCCGGACCGCCGGAGCCTCGCCGCCGCGCTCCGCCGCCTGCTCGACGCCGGCGTGCCGCTCGAGGGAGCGTCCGACCATGGCGTGAGCGAGGCGATCTACCTGCGGGACCCCGACGGGAACGGCGTGGAGCTGTACCGGGACCGCCCGGAAGCGGAGTGGCCGCGAGACGCAGACGGCGGCCTGGAGATGTCCACGCGGGCACTCGACTTGGAACGACTGCTCGCTGCGCTCGAATAGCGTCAGCGTTTCCCCTTCACGAGTAGGCTATCGCTGACTTTCACCGCCTGTACCAGCGTCGGCGCTGTTTGCGGGCCGCGCGGGATCATTCCCGGGAGGTTCGCCAGCTCGTAGGCCGACACCGCCATGACCGCGGACGCCTGCATGAGGTCCGCCGCGATGGCCATGTCGTACGTGTCCGACTGCGAGTGATGGGTGTGGTTGTAGCCGCGCTCGAGTTGGTTGAAGTTGAAGCCCGGAACTCCGTACGGCAGGAACGACAGGTGGTCGGTTCCCGTCTTGGTGCGGTTCACCACGGAGTCGGCGCCGAGGCTGGCCACGGGCGCGAGGACGGCGCGCCACAACCCCTCCAGGTCAGTCCGCCCCTGGAGCGCCTGGCCGGTGATCGCACCCGTGCCGTTGTCGAGCACGATGACCGCCTGGATCGAGTCGGCTTCGTCAGCGTGCGCCTCCGCGTACTTGCGCGACCCGATGAGCCCCTGCTCCTCCCCGGTGAAGAGCACGAACCGGATCGTGCGCTTGGGCTTCAAGCCCGATTGTGCGATGACGCGGGCCGCCTCGAGCGTACACATCGCGCCGGTCCCGTTGTCGGTCGTGCCCGTGCCGAGATCCCACGAGTCGAGGTGCGCGCCGACGATCACCACCTCACCCGGGCGCTCCGTGCCGCGGATCTCGGCGACGGTGTTCCACTGCGGGACCGAGTCCCGGGTCAGCGTGTTCGTGATGCTCACCGCGAGCCGCGGCGTGGTGCCCGCCTGGAGCAGGCGGTCGAACATGACGTAGTCCTCGTGGGCCGCAACGATCTGGGGCAGCGGCAGGATGCGGTTGGGGGAACCGCTCATGTTGAGGAGCGCGTGCTCTTTGCCGGCGTCCACCACGATGCCCAGTGCGCCGGCACGCTGCAGCAGGTGTGGGACGTCGTTCGAGAACTGCTGCATGCGCGCCCGGAGGCTCGAGTCGGCGTCCCGGAACGGTGTGAACACGCTGCGAACGAAGTCCCGCTGGCGCTGCGAGTCGGCGGCGCTCATGGCGGGGCCGTCGCCGTTCCACACGGGCGAGGGCGGGCGCGTCATGACCCAGGCGCGTCGCACGCGACGGCGGTAGACGGCGAAGCTGTCGGGGGTGCTGGCGTCGATGCGCACGACGGGGCCGGTGAGCGTCGCGCCGCCCGTGCCTGGCGCCCAGGCCCAGCTCGCGACCGTCACGTCGTGGGTGCGGGGCGCGGTCATGCGCGCACGGATCGGTCCCCGCGTCCACGTGCCGCCGAACTGCCAGACCTCGAGCCGCGCGTCGAGGCCGTAGGCCCTGAACCGCTCGGCCGTCCAGTCGTTCGCCCGGCGGGCGGCGGGCGATCCCGTGAGCCGCGGACCGATCACGTCGCTCAGGTGCCACAAATTCTCCAGCAATTCGGAATGGTTCAGGGCCTGATCGATCAGGACGCCGGCGCCGGCGGTGTCGACGTTCAGGTCTTGAGCGGACGCGGGGCGGGGGCAGAGTGCAACGAGCGCGGCGAGCGCGGCGAGCGCGGCGAGCGCGGCGGCCGTCGAGAACCGGAGACGCATCACGGTGGAGATCCTCGCGGGAATCAGGGTTCTCTAGGCTACGCGCGGCGGCGCTCGTGCGTTACGACGGCACGCGCTCGGGCTCGAGATCGACGGATCGCTGCGCGGGAATGGGGAGCGTCACCGTCATGGTGGTTCCACCACCCACGGCCGACTGCACGGCGACGCTGCCGGCGAACATGTTGCGAACCACGCTCTGCACCACGACGAGACCCATACCGCTTCCCTCACCGAACTCCTTCGTGGTGAAGCCGGGCTCGAAGATCCGCTCCAGGTCCGCGGGACGGATGCCCGCCCCCTCGTCCTGGACGGTCAGCCGCACGGCGTTCCCCACGTGCGCCAAGGCGACCCGGATCGGCGCGGGCCGGGCGGCGCTCGCGTCCGCGGCGTTACGGATCAGGTTCACGAGCAGGTCGTAGAGGGCGTTGGGGTCGCCCTTCAAGTACATGGTTTCGAGCGTGGAGTCGAACTCGAGCGGGATGCGCTTTTCCTTGAGCACGCGGCTCTCGAGGGTGCAGCATGAGCGGACCACGCGCACGGCGTCGAACCGCTCCGACCGCGCCAGGGCGCCGCGCGCGCGATCCTTGATCGCCCGGAGAAAGCTTACGCAGCGATCGACGTCCTCGACGACCTGGCCGAGCTCGTCGAGGAGCTCGAGCCGTTGGCCGGCCGGAACCTCCGTCCAGCGGCCCAGAGATTCCATGGCGAGCTGCAGGCCGGCGCGAGCGGCCGTCAGCGGGTTCGCCAGCTCGTGCGCGATGATCCCGGGCAGCGTCATGATGTCCTGGAGCGGGTCCGCCCGGGCGGCCGGAGGCCGGCCGAGGGTCGGCTCGCGGCGGTCGAGGAGACCGAGGCAGAGCCCCGCCAGCTCGAGCGTCAGCCGGTCGCGGCTGCGGCGTTCCCGGCCGTCGGGCGGCGGCGTGGGCGGTCGCGTGCGCACCGGGGCGACCACCCAGAACCCTTCGGATGCCGCGCGGCACCCCACCCACCGGCTGCCCTGCACGATGGCGATGTTCCAGCGCCGCAGCGTGGCGTCGACGTCCAGATTGGTGGCGTGATGGGTCGGGGCGGGCTCGCTCGAGCTCTGCGGCTCGAGCTCGGCGCGGGCCGAGACGGTCCAGACGGTCACGGGGCGACCGCCGAGGGCGACGCTTGCCTGCCGCAGGATCTCGCGGCTGCCTTCGACAAATGTCTCCGGTTCCGTCACCGAGGCTCCTCGCACTACATATGCGTCGAACTGGAGGGGTCGTCAAGCAACGAGCTGCCGGGGATCGCTTGACAGGTGTTTGCGCGCGGGTGAGCATAGCGCTACTGCGACGCGCCGTGCGTTCCAGCCGCCCGGAGGACCCATGCCGTCCCGCCGTTTTCACACAGCCTGGTACCTGCTCGCGCTGTTCGTGCCGGCGAGCCTTTACGCCCAAGAAGCGGGCGTCATCCGCGGTCGCGTGACGGATGCCGCGAGCGGGCAGCCGGTCGGCGACGCGCGGGTCACCGTCGAGCGAACCAAGTTCGCCACGAGCACCTCGTCGAACGGTGAGTACGTCTTGGCCGCGGTTCCGGCAGGCCACTACACCTTACTGGTGCGCCGTGTGGGGTACGCCGTAGCCCGGCGCGAGGTGGATGTTGGCCCCGGGGAAGCGGCGGAGGCCGACATTCCGCTGCGCGCCGCCGCGGTGTCGCTCGACGCGATCGTGGTCACCGGCACTGGGGCGCCCGCCGAACGCAGAGTGCTGGGCAACACGATCGAGAGCGTACCCGGCGAGGCGGTGAGCCAGGCTCCCGGCGCCACGACCGTCGACCAGGCGCTGGCGGGCAAGGTCACCGGCGCGTTGATATCGCAGAGCACGGGGGTGCCGGGCGGCCAGGTCAGCGTCCGGCTGCGGGGTACGAGCACTATCCTTGGCAACGCCGAGCCGCTGTGGGTGGTGGACGGGGTCATCGTGGATAACAGCGCGCAAGCGCTCGTCAGCCTGGGCGCGAACGCCGGGCGGGGCAACGCGGCGCTGTCGAACCGTCTGTCGGACCTCTCGCCGGAAGACGTCGAGCGCGTCGAGGTCTTGAAGGGCGCCGCGGCTGCGGCGCTGTACGGCTCGCGCGCGAACAGCGGCGTGATCCAGGTCTTCACCAAGCGAGGGAGCCAGGGACCGGCGCGCGTGACCGTGAGCACCGAGGTCGGCGTGAGCGAATCGCCGAGGAGGTTCGCCTTCAACATGGCCCCGACGGCGGGATGGACGGACGTCGTGTACGGCGGCGCGTCTTCGCTCGGCGCGCCGGTGCAACGCTTCGACATCCAGGACTCTGTGTGGCGCACCGGCGTCTCCACGGTGAGCCATATATCGGTGTCGGGCGGCAGCGGGGGAACGACCTATTATCTGTCTGGAGCCCGCGATGCCGAGCAGGGCATCGTGCAGGCGCACGGCCGTCATCACACCAGCGTCAGTGCCACGGTTTCCCAGCAGCTGAGGCCCAACCTCGAGATTCGCCTCGCCGGCAATTTCGTTCAAACGCACAACAACTTCATTCCAGAGGGCGAGCAGACGCAAGGCGTGCTGACGAATCTCATCTTCACGCCCACCAGCGTGAAGCCGTTTTACGATCCCAACATCGGCCGCTACCCCTATAATCCGGTGCTCGGACCGAACGCGCTCACCGTGCTGCACACGTTTGACGCCCCGCAGGACGTGACGCGCTTTATCGGAAGCGCACAAGCGACGTTCCAGCCGTTCCCGAGCCTCACGGTCAGGTACGTGATGGGCATCGACGACTATCGCCAGGCGGACAAGTATCTCCAGCCCCCGTTCTCGATCAGCGCGGGCTTCAGCGGCAGCATCTCCAACCCGATCAAGACGCAGCGGAACGTCAACGTGGATTTCACGGCGTCCCACGCTGCCCGGCTTTCCTCGACGGTCGGTCTAACATCCACGCTCGGGTATCGGTACACGTCGACCCACACGGACGTGTTGGCCGCGGGGGTGAGTAATCTGGCGGTCGGGCAGACGGATCTGAACGGGGCGACGCCCACGGCCGCACAGACGATTGCCGAGCTGCGCACCGTTGGAGGTTTCGCCGAGGAGCGCGTGGCTCTCGCCGACCGACTGTTTCTCACCGGCGGGCTCAACGTGGAGGCGGCGTCGGCCTTCGGGCCGGACCAACGCTGGCAGACGTACCCGCGGGCCAGCGTGTCGTGGCTCCTGAACGAAGAGCCGTTCTTCCGGAACGGGGGGCTGGGCCGCCGCTTCAGCACCCTGCGGCTACGGCTCGCATACGGCGAGACCGGTGGGCAGCCACCCAACCAGTACGCGCAATTCGACAACTACCTCAACGTGCCCTTCAGCGGGAAGGCGGGGCTGCTGGCGAGCACGCTGGCCGGGAATCCCGGCCTCCGGCCGGAGCGGCAGCGCGAGACAGAAGGGGGCGCGGACATCGGGCTGTTCGGCGATCGCGTGCTTGCCGAGCTGACCTACTACCACCAACGAACCTCGGATCTCGTCTTGTCGGTGTCGTTGCCACCCAGCACGGGTCAGTTGCAGCAGTTCCAGAACGTCGGCGTACTCACGAACCGGGGGTGGGAGGCGACGCTGACGACGGTGAACATGGACAATGCGCGGTTCGGCTGGCGCACGCGCGTGTCGTTGGGGCACAGCCGGAACCGCGTGGAGAATCTCGTCACCGCCACAGACACGTTGCTGTTCGACTACTTGAACGCCGTGATCCCGGGCCAGCCCGTGGGTGTCTTCTTGGGAGGATACTACGCCCGCAACGCCGACGGCAGCATCATGTACGCGCCTGTCACCGTCACGATGCAGGGCACGCCCTACATCTTGAACCTGCCGGTGCGCGGCGCGGGCCGGAAGGTCATCGGAGACCCGAACCCCAAGCTCCTCGTCTCCGTTGGAAACACGCTCGAGCTCGGGCGCCGCGCGCAACTGAGCTTCCTTCTCGACGGCCGTTTCGGAAACAAGGTCGCGAATTTCACGCGGCGCATCGCGGAACTGTTCGGCGTGGACAAGGCGGTCGAACGAGAGATCACGGGTGACACGATTCCGCGAACCTACAGCCTGAACCCGGCGGGCCGCAGTCTCATCTACGAAGAGTACATCGAAGACGGAACCTTTGTGAAACTGCGGGAGATCGCGCTGTCACTCCACTTCGATCACGCGTTCGTGAAACATTTCGGCGCCGAGGCAATGGACGTGAAGGTCGCGGCGCGGAACCTTCACACGTGGACCAGTTACCGCGGGCTCGACCCCGAGGTGAATCTGTTTTCGGCGAGCACCGTGTCACGGGGCGTGGACTTCGCCCAAACACCGATCCCGCGCACCTACCTCGTGAGTCTGAACTTCACCTTTTGAAAGGGGGCCGACATGACGCACCGTAACGTTCGTCGGACGTGCCTGGTCCTCTGGGTCGCCGTCGCTTTGGGTAGCGCAGCCTGCGACCTCACGCTCGCGAATCCGAACGCTCCACCCGAGCAAACGGTCCTGAACACGCCGGATGGGCTCGTGGCACTGGCGGTTGGCATGCAGGCCCAATACGCGGGCGGCGTGGGCGACTTCCTGATTCCGCCGTCACTGATGACCGACGAGTGGGGCACAACCACCCGATCGCTCATCGCTTATCAGTCACTGCTCACAGGTCAGAACTTCGACACAGGGTACGCTGTGGTGCTGGCGCCCTGGACGGACGCGTACCGGACTGTCAAGGCGGCGAACGATCTCTTGGCCTACGCTCCGCCGGTATTGGAAGCGGGGCTCGAGGCAGGAACCGTCGCGCTCGCCAAGCTGTTCAAGGCGATGGCGCTCGGCACGATCATCCTGCAGTATCAAAGCGTCCCCATCGACATCACCGTCCCGGGGCCGGCACCGCAGGCACGGAGTATCGTCCTCGACACGGTCCTCGCTCTGCTCCAATCGGCCCGGGCCGACTTCACGAGCGTGCCCGCCGCGAGCCTGGCGGGCTTCGACTCCCGCGTCCGCGGCACGAACTTCGACGTCCTGAACACGATCGACGCCATGCGGGCGCGGTACTCACTGGTCGCGGGCCAGTACGCCCAGGCGATCGCGGCGGCCGATTCCGTCAAGCCGAACGTGCTTTCCGTACTGACGTACACGGCACCGGCTGTGAACCCGATCTGGGACCTAGCTGTGTCCACGGCCTACATTCGGGTGCTCAAGAGCTTCAAGGACCAAGCGGCGCCCGGCGACGGTCGCGTGGCGTACTGGGCGGACACCAGCGCGGCGCCGACGACAGGAAACCCCGACTCCCTGCTGCTGCCGCTCAAGAAGTACGGCGCGCAGACTGACCCGTATCCCGTGTACCTGCCGGACGAGATGAAACTGGTCAAGGCGGAAGCGTTCACTCGCCTCGGGCAACTCGACTCGGCGGCCTTCTATGTGAACGCGGTCCGGACCCAGACGAGCTCGGCCCTGGACGAGCCGGTCGCAAACCTCCCGCCGCTCGACCCGCTGACCCAGCTCGACACGCCGGCGAAGCTCCTAGCGCAAATCGCCTACGAGCGTCGGTACGAGTTGTTCGAACAGGGCCTTCGGTGGGAGGATACGCGACGGCTCGGGGATGCGCTCACGACGACGCCAACGTTCCCGTTCCTGCCGGTCCCGCAGGTGGAGTGCAGCGCCAACCCGTCGCGGCCCTGCGCACCATAGGCGCTAGCGTCGCGCCTCACCCCGGAGCACGTCCCAGATCCGCTCGTCTTCCGGGCCCAGCACCCAGGCCGAGAAGCCGCGCAGCTTCTTCTCCTTCGCGAGGGCGAGCTTGGCGCGGAAGCTGCGCACGTCCTCGAGAAACAGCCATTCGAACGTCCCACCGTTCTCGTAGCTGCCCCAACTGACGGCCTGCGTCGAGTCCCATTGCAGCTTCGCACCGTTGCGCTCCGCCAGCCCCGAGCCCCAGCTCCACGTCACCGTCTCCGACCACGAGCGCGCCCGCTCGGGGATGGTGTTGTCGTAGCGGGTGAACCAGTGCTCGCCCCAGAGCGGGATGCCGAGCGACAACTTCTCGGGCGGCATGAACTTGAGGAAATAGTCCACTACCTCGCGCATCCACGGCAGCCCGGCCTGGGGGCCGGGCGGCGTGCGGCGCGTGTGCTGCGCGTACGACATCGGCGAGACGAAGTCGCCCACCCGGGCGAGCGCCGCCAGGTCATAGCCCGCACGCCAGCTCTCGTACAGAAACCGATGGTAGCCGAGCGGTCCGGCAACGTCTTCGGGCCGGTGCACCACCGCGATGCTGATCTTGCAGCCCGCCGCGTGCAACGCGCTCGCCGCGTCCGCGTACCACGCCGTCAGCCGGTCCCGGTCGTCCAAGTTCACGTTCTCGATGTCGAACTGAATCCCCCAGAAGCCGTTGTCGCGGCACAGCTGCACCAGCGCACGCACGGCCCGGCCGCGGGCCACCGTGTCGGCGAGCAACCGTCGCAGCGACGGCTGATGGAAGCCCTCGTTGACGACCAGGGGCATGACTTTGACGCCGTGCCGCCGAGCGAGCTCCGACACTCGGGCGTCGAGGCCGCCCCACACGATGCCCAAACTGTCCACGGTGTAGACCTGGGGGCCGAGGACGGTGATCTGTGCGATGTGTCGCACGAGACTCGAATAGCTGTTCTCGGCGTCCACGTAATAGAAGAAGCGCTCGAGCTGTTGCTGCGCCCGGGCACCCCGCGGCGCCAGCACGGCGCAGCACCAGAGGAATGTGACGTGGCGAAGCATGCGGTCGCTGAACCCCCTTCGCACCCGCAACCAGGCGGTGGTTTTGCCCGGCGCGGCGGCCGGCCTTATTGTTCCAGGAGCGTACGTTGGCCCAACGACGAAAGGAACGCCAGGTGACGCCGTCGAAAACGTCCTCTACCCAGCGCGCGGCGCGCGCCCCGCGCGGCCCCATCGACGGCCCGCGCGAGCGCGAGCGCATCCCGACGGTCGTGGTCCCGGACCACGACGACCTGACCCTGCGCCTCGCCGACCGCATCGTGGCGGTCATCGCCCGCGAGACCGCCGCCAAGGGGCAGTGTGTGCTGGGCCTCGCGACGGGCAGCACCCCGCTCGGCATCTACCGGGAATTGATCCGCCGCCACCAGGCGGGCGAGGTGGACTTCGGGCGGGTGGTGACCTTCAACCTGGACGAGTACTACCCGATGTCGCCGGACAGCCCCCACAGCTACCACCGCTACATGTGGGAGAATCTGTTCGCGCACGTCAACGTCCGCCCGGAACACGTGCACATCCCCGACGGCAGCGTGCCGCGCGAGGGTCTGGTCGAGCACTGCGCCGCCTATGAGCGCGCCATCGTCGAGGCCGGCGGGATCGACTTCCAGATGCTGGGCATCGGCAAGAGCGGGCACGTCGGCTTCAACGAGCCCGGATCCTCTTCGGACGAGCGCACGCGCCTGGTGACGCTCGATACTGTGACCCGCAAGGATGCGGCAGCGGATTTCTTCGGTGAGGACAACGTGCCGCGGGAAGCGATCACGATGGGCGTCGCCACCATCCTCGAGGCCCGCGAGATCGCGCTGATCGCCACGGGAGAGCACAAGGCGGAGATCGTCGCGCGCGCGGTGGAAGGGGAGGTGTCCCGGGACGTGGCCGCCACGTTCCTGCAGCGTCATGCGAATGCCACGGCGTACCTCGATCTCCCGGCCGCGGCCGAGCTCACCCGCATCAAGACGCCCTGGGTGCTCGGCCAGGTGGAGTGGACGCCGCAGGTCACCGAGCGGTCGGTCGTCTGGCTCGCGGAGCAGACGGGCAAAGCGATCCTCAAGCTCACGGCGCGCGACTACGCGGAGCACCACCTGAGCCCGCTCCTCGCCAAGCATGGGGCAGCCGGGCCGCTCAACGGCGTCGTGTTCAACCGCCTGCGCGACAAGATCCGGGGGCGCCGCAGGCTACCGTCGCGCAAATCGGTGCTCGTGTTCTCCCCGCATCCCGACGACGACGTGATCTCGATGGGGGGGCTGCTGCGCAAGCTGTGGGAGAACGAGAACGCGATCGTCGTCGCGTACATGACGAGCGGCAACATCGCCGTATTCGATCACGACGTGCGGCGACACCTCGACTTCGTGGAGCGCGCCGCGGCGACGCTCGGTCTCGACCGCGCGGCGGCGCGGCGCGTGCATGCGGAGGTGGTAGCGAGCTTCGAGCGCAAGGCGCCGGGCGACGTGGACCTGCCGGTGGTGCAGGAGCTGAAGCGCGTGATCCGTGAATCGGAGGCGATCGCGGCGCTCGAGTCGGTGGGTCTGCCGCGTAGCTCAGCGCGCTTCCTGAACCTGCCCTTCTATCGCACCGGCGAGGTTCGGAAACGCCCCATCGGCCCGGAGGACGTGGCGATCGTGGGCGCGCTGCTCGCGGAGGGGCGGCCGGACCTCGTGTTCGTCGCCGGCGACCTCTCCGATCCGCACGGCACGCACCGGATGTGCCGGGCCGCGGTCGCCCGCGCGCTGCAGCAGTACGACGCGGCGCCGCCGGAAGTCTGGCTGTACCGCGGCGCCTGGCAGGAGTGGTCGCTCACCGCGGCCGACGTGCTGGTACCCCTGTCCCAGGACGAGCTCCGTGCCAAGGTCGTCGCCATCTTCAAGCACCAGTCCCAGAAGGACACGGCGCCGTTCCCCGGCGGGCACGACGACCGGGAGTTCTGGCAGCGCGTCGAGGCGCGGAATCTCGAGACCGCGGCCCGCGCCGACCGGTTGGGGCTGCCCGAGTACTTCGCGATGGAAGCCTACCGCATTCTCACACCAGAGGAGGCAGAGCGATGAACGCGATGACCGCCCGGGGGCTGAGTCTGGCAGCAGTGGTGGCCGGCTGGACCGCGATTTCTGAAGTCGCAAAGGTCAACCTGTCCCTCTGGCCGGTGATCGTCGCCCTGGGATGCTCCCTCGCCGCGGGCGGCGGGGTTCCCGGATTGCAGAAGACGCTGGCCGGCACGATCTCAGGCGTCATTTGGGCGCTGGTCGCGAACGCCGTCTCGCGGGCACTCGGTGGCCAGGACCTGGTGCAGGCCCTGGTGTACGGCGCCGCCGCCTTCGGGATGGTCCTCCAGGCCCAGCTCCCGCTCCTGTCCTACACGGCCGGCGCGTTCGCCGGGGCGGGCGTGGCCATGGGGCTCCGAGCCGTCAGTATTCAGGGCGGCATCCGCGTCGCCATCGCGCTGGCGCTCGGCGCGGCGCTCGGATTCGTCGCGGAGCGGATCGAGCGCGCGTTGCCGCCCGGCCGCCGGTGACCCAGCGTCGAGACGCCGAAGCGCGCGCCGCCTCGCGGCGCCTCCTCGCGACCAGTGAGCGCGAGCTGCAGCGCATCGTGCTCGACATGCACGACGGACCGGTGCAGGACATCTTCGCCGCCCTGTCGCAGCTCCAAGTACTCGAGCGCGCCCTCGCGGCGGATCCGGCCGCCGCGCAGCGCGCCCGACAGGCGGTGCGGCTGCTGGAGCGCGCGCTCGGCGAGATCCGCAACTTCATCGGCGCATTCCGTCCGCCCGGGTTCGAGCGTCGCGCGCTGGGCGAGATCATCGAGGGCCTCGCCGTCCAGCACGAGACGCTGACCAACCAGGCGGTGGAATTCGAGCTCCCTGACGAGCTGGGCGACTGCGCGTTGCCCACGAAGATCGCGGTCTACCGGATCCTGCAGGAGGGGCTGGCGAACGGGCACCGGCACTCGGGCGCGACACGCCAACACGTGAGCGTCGAGCGGCGCGGTGCCGCGATCGCGCTCACCGTGTCGGATGACGGCCGCGGCTTTGACCCGCAACGCGTGCTGGCGAGCGAGGAGGACGTCGGCGTCGAGGGCGGGCACTTCGGGTTGCGCGGGATCCAGGATCGCGTGGCGATGTTGGGCGGCACCTTCGCGCTCGAGAGCGCGCCCGGCCGGGGGACCTCGCTCACCGTCACGCTCCCGGCCGAATGACCGGCATACCGTGATCCGGGTGGTGCTCGCCGACGACCACGCGATCGTGATCGAGGGCCTGCGCGCGCTGCTCGACGGCGAGTCCGACATCACGGTCGCCGCCTGGACCACCGACGGCACCGAGGTCGTGAAACTGGTCGAGCAGCACAAACCGGACGTCGTCGTGCTGGACCTCGAGCTCACGAGCATCAAGGGCACGGAAGTGATCGCCGCGCTGCGCGGCCGCCCCGCCCCGCCCAAGGTGCTCGTACTCACCGCGTACAATGACGGCGAGTCGCTCCGCTCGGCGCTCGATGCCGGCGCCGAGGGCCTCGCGTTGAAGACCGAATCACCCCAACAGACGCTGACCGCGATCCGGCAGGTGCACGCGGGCCAGCTCGTATTCCCGCAGGCCGCGCGCCGCTGGATCGAGGGCCGGGCGGCAGCGCCGGGCGACCTCACGCCGCGCGAGCGCGAGGTCTGGGCGCTGGTCGCCGGCGGGCTCACCAACCCGCAGATCGCCGAGCGGCTCGGCCTGTCCGACAATACGGTGAAGTTCCACGTGCAGCATCTCTTCTCGAAGCTCGGCGTGAAGAACCGCACCGAGGCGGCGCTCAAGTACGCACACCGCCGCTAATGATGGGCGCGGGGATGATCGAGCAGGAAGCAGGTCACGCCCGAGCGGCCCCGACCTCCTCCGGCTTCCACATGCTGATCTTGCGCGTCTCCGGCATCAGGAACAGGCTGAGCACGAACGCCACGGCCGGCACGATGATGGGATAGAGCAGCGCGTTGCCCAGGCTGTGCGTGTTGAGGTACGCCGTGGTCGTGATGATCGGCACCAACCCTCCGCCCCAGCCGTTCCCGATGTGATACGGTACCGACACCGACGTGTAGCGGATGCGGGCCGGGAAGTACTCGGCGAGGAACGCCCCGATCGGGCCGTACACCATGCCCACGTAGGAAACCATGATCGCGACGATCAAGATCGCCAGCGGGTAGTTGGTGTTGGCGGGATCCGCCGCCTTGCCGAGCGCCGTGTACAGCGGGTAATAGGTCAGGGATGCGAGTGCGAACCCCGCCAAGATGATCGGCTTCCGGCCGATCTTGTCCGAGAGCCACCCGAACAGGATGAGCGTCGGCGTCGCGATGAGAAGCGCAATGCCCGTGATGATGGCCGGGGTCAGAACGTCCGGCTTCCGGATCTGCTGGAGGAAGTAGAGGGCCCAGAACTGGCCTGAGTACCACACGACGCCCTCACCGAGCACGACGATGCTGGCGATCACGACATACTTCAGGTTCTGGCTGAGGAAGGCCTCGCGCCAGGGATTGGTCGCCGTCTGCCCCTTCGCCTTGAGGGCCTGGAAGATGGGCGTTTCCTGGAGCTTGAGGCGGATGTAGATGGCGATCGCAACCATGAGGAGGGAGAGCAGGAAGGGAAGCCGCCAGCCCCACGCATTCCACGCGTCGGGGCCCAGGGACTCCCGCGTCCCGATGATCACCGCCAGGGAGACTACGATCCCGAGTGTGGGCGACGTCTGGAGCCAGCCGGTGTAGTAGCCCCGTTTCTCGTCGGGGACGTGCTCGGCGACGTACGTGATCGCGCCGCCGTACTCGCCGCCGAGGCAGAGGCCCTGGATGAGTCGCAGGAAGAAGAGAATGAAGGCAGCCGCGACACCGATCGTGGCGTAACTCGGGACGACGCCGATCAGCGCCGTCGAAATGCCCATGCCGCTCAGCGTGATCAGGAAGGTGTACTTGCGGCCCACGAGGTCGCCGACCCGGCCGAACACGAACGCCCCGAGCGGCCGGATCAGGAAGCCGACGGAGAAGATCGCGACGGTCGAGAGGAACGCAGCGACCGGATCGGTCTTCGAGAAGAACTGGACGGACAGGATCGCCGCCAGGCTGCCGAAGATGTAGAAATCGTACCACTCGATGACGTTCCCGACTGCTGCGGCGATGACGACCCGGCGAAGTTCCTTGGTGGAGAGACTGGGCGCCGTCATTGCTCCCCCTGTCGAGGCTGTGGGTGTGTGCGTGAAGACCGCAGCTATGGTAGCGCCCACGGGCGCGGCGCGCCAGCGCCGCGCCGTCGCCACGCACTCACCACGGTGGCGCCCGTGGCGCTCACTTCACGATCGTCAGGCCGTGCGGCACGGCGCCCGGGAATACATAGGCATACATCAAGACGATCAGTCCCACGATCGCGCCCAGCGCTATCGAATGCCAGAACACGTGGCGGAAAATGGTGCCTTCGTTCCCCACCTGATTCGTAGCCGACGTGGCGACGGTGATGGACTGCGCGTCCACCATCTTGCCCATCACGCCGCCCGCCGAGTTGGCCGCGCACATCAGGACCGGATCGAGTCCGAGCTGTTGTGACGTGATCCGCTGCAGGCTGCCGAACAGCGCGTTGGACGACGTGTCGCTGCCCGTCAGAGCCACGCCCAGCCATCCCAGGAACGTGCCGAAGAACGGGTAGAACCATCCGCTCCGCGTGAACGCCAGTCCGAGCACCGCATCGAGCCCGGAGTAGCGCGTGGTGAACCCCAGACCCAGCATGAACGAGATCGCGACGACCGCCAGCTTCATGCGCTTGAGCGTGTGCCAGAAGATCTTCGCGAGCTGCGCCGGGCCCAGGCCGAGGACCAGACCGGCCAGGATGGCCGCGACGAAACACCCCGTGCCCGTCGCCGAGAGCCAGTTGAAGTCGAACCGTGCCGCCTCGGGTGTCAGCTTGGTCACGACAGGCGCGGCGCGCGTCACCGCGTTGTGCAGCACCGGGACATCCCAGACGGGGGTGGTCGCGCGGTTGATCGCGCCCTTGACCGCCGGCAGGCCCCACACGAGCACGGTCAGCGACAGGATCGCGAACGGCATCCACGCCTTGACGGTCTGACCGGCGGAATGCCTGTGAGCCGTCGCCGGATTGCCGCCCGCCGCCTGCTCGTCGGCGAAGCGCCAGACGCGCTTCGGGCGCCAGAACCGGAGGAAGGCCACCGTCGCGATGAGCGAGATGACACCACCGGCGATGTCGACGAGGTTCGAGTCGACGTGGTTGGACCAGAAGTACTGCGTCAAGCTGAAGGAAGTCCCCACGACCAAAATGGCGGGGAGCACTTCGATGGTCTCGCCCCAGCCGACCATGGCGCGCACCAGCCAGAAGGGCACGATGATCCCCGTGATGGGCAGGATCCGACCGATCATCGCGCTCAAGTCGGACTCAGGCAGACCCGAGACCGCCGCGAGCGTGTGCACCGGCGTCCCGATCGCGCCCCAGGCCACGGGCGACGTGTTGGCGATCAGATTGAGGGCCGCCGCATGGAACGGCTTGAACCCGAGGCCGATCATGAAGGCACCCGCAATCGCCACCGGCGCCCCAAATCCTGCCGCTCCCTCGATGAAGGCACCGAAGCAGAACGCCACGAGCAGCAGCTGCAGGCGGCGGTCGGCCGTGATCCCCGCCACCGACTCCTTCATGATCTCGAACTGACCGGTGAACACAGAGATGTCGTAGAGATAAACCGCCGCCAGAACGATCCACGCGATCTTCAGCACGCCGAACCCGACGCCGTACACGAAGCTCATGCCCGCGAGCCGCAAGGGCATTCCGAAGATCGTGACAGCGACGAGGACCGCCGTCCCAGCACCGGCGATGGCGCACCAGTGCGGCTTCACTCTCAACCCCGCCAGCAACCCGAACAGCACCAGAATCGGGAGCGCGGCTACGAGAGTGGAGAGGATCCAATTGTGCAGCGGATCGTACACCTGGGTCCACGGCATAGATCACTCCTTTGTCCCTATGCTGCGCTATTCCAGACGCACTGTCCAGAGGACGGCTCGAACCGCCGCGGCGGCGTCGTGGCTGTGCCCCGCGATCCGAACCACGCCGCGATCGTCTTCGGAGATGGCCGCGGCAGAGCTATGCTCGCCGCCGAGCGTGCCCAGGTCCAGCATGCGCCCGTCGGGCGTACGCAGAAACGCGTGGGTGACCGGGAGACCTCGGGTGTCGGTCCCGCTGGTCTGGCTCACTCCCACGATGCAGCCGAGATCGTTGACGTCGTTGGCACAGCTGGTCCGCCCGCCCAGGGTTCCCAGGTCGACCATGCCGGCCCGTTCCGTCCACAAGAACGCGTGACCGCTGCCGCCCACGACCTCGACGCGATTGTTGATGCCGAGCGCCATGCTGGGGGCCGCGCCGAGCGCTCCGAGATCGCGCATGCCGTCGGCCGCCGTCCACAGAAATGCGTGCGGCTGGCCGGTCGTCGTCGCTGCCAGGCCCGCGACGGCGCCGGCGTCGTTCACGTCGTGCGCGATGCTCGTCGCCCCGCCCAGGCCGCCCACGTCAATCATCCCCCCGGGCTCAGGGATCAGGAAGGCATGCTTCACGACTGCCCCCGCTCCCCCGACCCGACTGTGCCCCGCCACCTGTCCCCGCCGATTCACGGCGAGTGCCTCGCTCTCGTTCCCCCCCAGCGTGCCGAGATCGAAGCTCGTGCCCTCGGACAAGAGGTACGCGTGAAAGGCGCCGAACCCGGTGTCGCCTCCGCCCGTGATTTCGCCGTGCTCGTTGATGTCGTTGGCCGACGTGTTCACACCCGTGAGGGGTTTCAGGTCGACGATTCCCAGATCCTCCTGCCAGAGGAACGCTCGGGTCCGGCCCAAGGCGTCCCGGCTCGTGCCCACGACCTGGCCCACCCGGTTCACCGCCTTGGCCTGACTCACGGCGCCACCCAGGGTGCCGAGCTCGTGAATCGAGACTACCGGCGCCCGAGCTGCTTCGAGGCCCACAGGCCTGCCTGCACGGCGGTGTCGGCCGTCGGTCCATCGAACCGCTGCACCAGGATGGCGTCGCGACCGTTGCGGTTGACGGCGACCATGTGGAAGATCGAGACCTGACCCTCGGCGGGACTGTACTTCAGTCGCAGCTGCGCGCCGCCCGCTTCGCCCGCGGAGCCGAGCGGGATCGTGGGCCGTGCGCGCGCATTGTAGTCGTCCACGAAGGCCTGGAGGATGTCCATCGCATCCTTCTGCGGTCGCTGCTCGGTCATGCTTCGCGCCTTTCCTTAGTAGCGATGCGGAGCTGGTCGACGATCACTCCCGCCTGCCCACGTTCGAGCAGCTGGTAGCGCAGCTGACCGAGCGGGTCGCGCGCGATCGATTGTGCGCAGTACGCGGGCAGCCAGGCGGGGTAGTGGCCAGGTGTGCCCCAGCCGCTCGTGTCGAAGGCCGTTCGGCCGTCCGTGACCCGGAGGAGGGCCAGGGGGCTGTCCTGGGCAGTCGTCAGGGCATCCGGGTCGAAGTCGGCCGCGCCGAAGAGCAGTCCCACCTCGGCCTCCGCGTCCTTGACGTGCTCCGTCAGCGACTCCACCTCGGCGGGCCCGATGGGTCGCTGTTGTCGCCGGCAGGCGATGAGGACGCGGCGTCGCCATCCGCTGCCGCTCACTACGCCTTTGAGTTCAAGGAGATAGCCCCGCTCGGGCTGGTCCAACGTCGTGCGCCGATGGACGCGTAGCTCGGAAACTTCGAGCCCGACTTTGCGCAGCTCACGCATCACCAGGATCTCGAAGTGGTCGGGGGTGAGCTCTGGGAGCTCGAGCATCGACAGACTCTAGAGCACCCGCGCGCCCGCCGCCAGACCCACACACGCGGCACGATTAAGGCTTTGGGACCGGGGGTTGCGCGGTCAGAAACCGGTCCTTATATCATCGGGCAATCGGATCCAGCCCAACCCCACTCATCAAGCGGGGAGGATTCCATGCAGGTCAGTCGTCGTGATTTCCTGCGGCTTACGGCCAGTGCTGGAGCGGGCACCGCGATCGGCGGGCTCGTCGGGCTGGGCGTGACGCTCGCGCCGGCCACGGCGCGGGCGCAGGAGCTACGGATCAAGGACGCCAAGACGACGCCGAGCATTTGCCCGTTCTGCTCGGTCGGATGCGCGACCCTGATCCACACCGTCAACGGCAAGATCGTCAACATCGAAGGCGACCCGCGCAGCCCGCACAACGAGGGCACCCTCTGCCCCAAGGGCGCGGCGATCTACCAGCTCCACATGAACCCGAACCGGGCCACCAAGGTCCTGCACCGCAAGCCGGGCGCCAACGACTGGGAGGTCGTGGAGCTCGAGTGGGCCATGGACCGCGTGGCCGAGCTGACCAAAAAGACGCGGGACGAGACGTTCATCGAAAAGCTTCCGAACGGGAAGCTCGTGAACATGACGCCCGCGATCTTCGCGCTCGGCGGCGCGACGCTCGACAACGAGTTCAACCACGTGTGTCAGAAGTTCTGGCGCGGGCTCGGGGTCGTCGCCATCGAGAATCAGGCCAGGATATGACACAGCTCTAGCGTCCCCGGTCTGGGGACACGGTTCGGTCGCGGCGCGGCGACCCTGTATCCGCGCAATCTCGAGCACACCGACTGCTTCGTGATCATGGGCTCGAACATGGCGGAGTGCCATCCGGTGGCGTTCCGCTGGCCCATGAAGGCCAAGCTCAACGGCGCCAAGCTGGTCCACGTCGATCCCCGCTTCACCCGCACCAGCGCCGTGGCGGACCTGCACGTGCCGATCCGCGCGGGCTCGGACATCGCCTTCCTCGGCGGCCTGATCAACTACGTCGTCAACTCGAAGCGGTGGAACACGGACCCCTTCTTCAAGGAGTTCGCGGTCAACTACACCAACGCCGCCACGATCATCAACGACGACTTCAAGGACACTGAGGATCTGGACGGCGTCTTTTCGGGCATGGTGAAGTTCACCGAGCCGGCGTTCTGGCCGTACAACGGGCTCGAGGGTCGGTACGACAACGCGACCTGGGCCTATAGGCGCGGCCCCAAGCCCCCACCGAGTGCGATCGGCGCGGTAACACCCGGTGAGCTTGCCCGCGTCGCGCCAGGAGCGGCCACGAAGGAGCTGATCGCCAAGCGCGCCGGCCCGCCGTTCGACGACCTGGTGCGGTCGCTCAAGCCTGGGCCCGCCGAACGGGATCCGACGCTCCAGAACCCGCACTGCGTGTTCCAAATCCTGAAGCGGCACTTCGCACGTTACACGCCCGAGATGGTGGAGCAGGTGTGCGGCTCGCCCAAGGAGAAATTCATCAAGGTCGCCGAGATGCTGCTCGAGAACTCGGGCCGCGACCGCACCAGCGCGTTCGCCTACGCGGTGGCCTGGACGCAGCACACTTACGGCGTGCAGATGATCAGCTGCTGCGCGCTGCTGCAGCTGCTGCTCGGCAACATCGGGCGGCCCGGCGCCGGCGTGATGGCCCTGCGCGGCCATGCGGCGATCCAGGGCTCGACCGACGTGCCGACCCTGTACCACAGCATCCACGGCTACATGAATGCCCCGTCGGCGCTGCGGCCGCATGAGACGCTGCGGGATTACATGGCGGCCGAGACCAGCCCCACGAGCTATTACGGCCACCTCCCCAAGTTCCTCGTTTCGTACTTCAAGTCGATGTACGGCGCCGCCGCGACCGCGGAGAACGATTTCGGCTACGACTGGCATCCGAAAATCCTGGGCGACCACTCGCACATCGCGACCTTCGCGGCCATGGCCGACGGCAGGGTCAAGGGGATGTGTTGCGTCGGCCAAAACCCCGCCACCTCGCTCAACGGCGGGGCGACCCGGCAGGCGCTGCGGCAGCTCGACTGGCTGGTGGTGAAAGACAACTGGCTCACCGAGACGGCCACCCACTGGTATCTCGCCCCCGAGGTGAAAAACGGCGAGGTGAAGATCGCGGACATCAAGACCGAGATCTTCTTCTTCCCTTCGACCCAGATCGCCGAGTACGACGGCAGCTTCACCAACACGCAACGCATGCTGCAGTGGCACTCGAAGGCATCCGACGCGCCGGGCGACTGCCGCACCGACACCTGGTTCTACCACAACCTGGCGAAGCGTCTCAAGAAGGCGTACGCCGGCAGCAAGCTGCAACGCGACCAGGGGTGGAACAGCGTCACCTGGGAGTTCGACCCGGAGCCGGGCGTGAAGCCCCTCTACCCGGGAGAGCCCGACGCGCTCAAGATCCTGCGCGAGATCAACGGCTACCAGACGGCCGATCCGAAGCAGCACTTGAAGGGCTTCGCCGAGCTGAAGGACGACGGCTCGACCACATGTGCCTCGTGGATTTACAGTGGCTGCTACCCCGCGCCGGACCAGAACATGACGGCGCGGCGCGAGCCCGACCCGCCGGGCGTGCCGGGCGCGCATTTGAAGTGGGGCTGGGCGTGGCCCGCCAACCGCCGCGTCATGTACAACCGCGCGTCGGCCGACCTGAAAGGCAACCCCTGGAGCGAGCGCAAGCGCTGGGTGTGGTGGGACGCGAGCTTCGTCAACCCACCCGACCCGAAGACCGGCAAGCCGGTGCCCCACGGCAAGTGGGTGGGCTACGACGTGCCCGACTTCGGCGCGACCAAGGCCCCCGACGCGCAGCCCAAGCCGGACGGCATCGCGCTCGACGCCCTGTCGGGTACGCAGCCGTTTATCATGCGGGCCGACGGCCGGGGCTGGCTGTTCGTGCCCGCGGGCCTCGTGGACGGGCCGCTGCCGACCCACTACGAGCCGCACGAGTCGCCGATCCAGAACCCGCTGTACAAGCAGCAGACCAGCCCGGTGCACAAGGTGTGGGCGCCGGGCAAGCCGTACAACAAGCTCGCGGCGGTAGGCGACCCGAAGTTCCCGTACGTGATCAGCACGTATCGGCTCACCGAGCACTACTTGGCGGGCGCGATGAGCCGCTGGCTGCCGTGGCTCGCCGAGCTCCAGCCCGAGCTGTTCATCGAGCTCGGGAAGGACCTGGCCAAGGAGAAGGGGATCAAGAACCTCGACTGGGTCGTGGTGTCGAGCCCGCGCGGGCGCGTCCGCGCGAAAGCGCTGGTCACCGATCGCATCGGCGTGATGCATATCGCCGGCAAGCGCATTCACCACGTCGGGATGCCCTGGCACTGGGGCTGGATGGGCTTGAGCACCGGCGACGTCGTCAACGACCTCACGTCGTGGGTCGGGGATCCCAACGTATCGATCCACGAAGGCAAGGCGTTCGTCTGCAACGTGGAGAAGGCGTGAAAATGCCTGAGCCCATGGGATTCTTCACCGACACCACGGTGTGCATCGGCTGTAAGGCGTGCGAGGTCGCGTGCAAGGAATGGAACCAGCTCCCGGCCGAGAACGGCGGGGTCGGAGAGCTGAGCGGCGACAGCTACGACAACACCCGCAAGCTGGACGGCATCCACTGGCGGCACGTCCGCTTCATCGAGCAGTTCAAGGGTCCGTACGACGGCCGCTGGCTGATGATGAGCGACGTGTGCAAGCACTGCGTCCAGGCGGGATGCCTCGAAGTGTGCCCCACCGGCGCCATCATCCGCACCGAGTTCGACACGGTCGTGATCCAATCCGACGTCTGCAACGGGTGCCGGGCGTGCATCGCCGCGTGCCCGTTCGGCGTCATCGACGTGAATCCCGTGTCGGGCACGGCGCAGAAGTGCACGCTCTGCTACGACCGACTCAAGGTGGGGCTCGAGCCGGCGTGCTCGAAAGCGTGTCCCACCGACTCGATCCAGTTCGGCTCGATCGCCGAGCTGCGCACCCGGGCGCACAAGCGCGTCGACCAGCTCAAAGCGCAGGGCGTCAAGGCCGACCTGTACGGCGCCGATCCCGACGGGGCGCTCGGCGGACTCAATTCGTTCTACCTGCTCGTCGACGAACCCGAGGTGTACGGGCTGCCGCGGCACCCGCAGCTACCGTCGCGGAACCTTGCCAGGAGCTCCACCTTGTCCGTGGCGAGCGCCGCCGTGTTGGGCGTGCTGGCGCTCGTCGGCCTGCGGAAGCGGCGCATGGATGAGCAGAGCCGCGAAGGGGGAGGCCCGGGAAATGTCTGACACCTTCTTTAGCGGCGCGCCCCATTGGACCTGGTTCATCATCCCGTATTTCTTCGTGGGCGGGCTTGCCGGCGGCGCGTACTTCCTCGCCGCCGCGCTGGACTGGTTCGGCCGGCCCGAGGACCGCCCCGTCGTACGCACGGGCTACGACATCGCGGCGGTCGGCGCGATCCTCTCAGGCCTTTTCCTCACGATCGACCTCGGTCGGCCGCTGCGCTTCTGGCACATGCTGTTCCAGTCCGAGAACCTCCCGGCCATCATGTTCAAGGGGTGGTCGCCCATCTCCTTCGGAGCGTGGGCCATCCTCCTGTTCGGACTGTTCGCCGTGCTCTCGGCCCTCGGAGCGAGAGCCGAGGAGGGGCGGCTACAGATGGCGACCCTCCGTGCCGTTGGCGGCGTCGTGCGCGGCGGGGTCGCCAAGGTCGTCTCGGGCATCGGCGGCCTGCTCGGGCTCTTCATCGCGGGCTACACGGGGATCCTTTTGTCGGTCACGAACCGGCCGATCTGGGCGGACAGCCCCTGGCTGGGAGCGTTGTTCGTCGCGTCGGGCGCTTCGACCGGGGCCGCCGCACTCATCCTGCTCGCGCCGGCGCGCGGCGCCACGGAGCGCACGCTCGCGTGGCTGTCGTCGTTCGACACCAAGGCGCTGGTGGTCGAGCTCCTGGTGCTCATAGCCTTCATCGTGTCGCTCGGCTCGGTCAATCGGGTGTGGGTGAGCTTCTGGGGGTTGGTGCTGCTCGTCGGCGTGGTCGGATTCGGGATCCTGGCCCCGCTCCGGATGCACGCGCAGCGGCGGCCGCTGGCCGGTGCCGCCAAGCTGGTGCTCGTCGGCGGCTTTCTGTTGCGGCTTGCGACGATCCTCGCGTCCGAGGGGATCGACCGCTACCGTGTGGCGGGGCTGTAACATGACCATGAGACAGCGGTGGTTGACGCTGACGCTGGCCGGCCTGGCCGGCTGTGCAAGCCCCGAGGCCGCGCGCGTGCGGGGGGGCGGGCCCGGGGGTGACCCGGGCAACCACGACCGCGTCGCCGAGCTGCACGCGGGCGCGACGATGTATTACCGTACGCCCTGCCGCACCGTGAAGGTGAAATGCACTGGCCCAATGCCCGAATTCGGCGCGCGCGGAACGTAGAGCTCCAGGAGCGGGTGGCCGTGGCCCGCCGCGACAACCCCGAGTCGGAGGCCTGGCTCGGGCTCTTGGAGGCGGCCCTCGGCGAGAGTGAAGGCGGCGCCACATGGGAGGCCGCCGTGCCGACTCCGGTGGCCGAGCGACCCATCAAGGCGCCGCTGTTGTCCCATACCCAGATAACGGTCAACGGGCGTGCAGCCCGGGGCTGGGTCCGCCGACTCCTCGAGCACACTCCCCGGGTGCACCCGCGGCGCATCGACGGACTGGCATTGCTCGAAGCCGCGGCGTGTCACGACGACGCGCGAATCGACGCCCTGGCCGCGGCGGGAGGGGCGGACCCACACGCCCTCCGCGTCGTCGGACAGATGGCGGCTCTGCCCCTGCTCCAGGCGTGCGCCCGCGGCCTGGCGAGCGCGCTGCCTGCCACGTGGTGGGAGGGTTACTGCCCGCTCTGCGGGGCGTGGCCGGTGGTGGCCGAGTACACCGGGCTCGAGCGCAAGCGCCGGTTGCGCTGCGGGCGCTGCGGCACGGGATGGGCGATCCCGTTGTTGCGCTGCGTGTTCTGTGACGAGACCGAGCACGACAACCTCGGCTACTTGACGCCCGAGGCGGGTGAGCAGACGCGCAAGATCGAGGTCTGCCACACGTGCAAGGGATACCTGAAAGGCTTCACGACGGTGCGCGCGCTGGCCCCATGGGCGATCCTGCTCGACGACTTGACGACGGTCCCGCTGGACGTCGCAGCGCTGGAACGCGGGTACCGGCGGCCGGAAAGACCAGGGTATCCGCTGGAGTGCCGGATCACGGAGCGGCGGGGAGGTTGGTGGAGGTTGGGGGAGGTTGGGGGAGGTTGGGGGAGGTTGCTCCGGCGAGGCCTCCACCATCCTCCCGCACCTCCACCATCCTCCACCGACCTCCGCCAGGGTGAGGCGTGAACGCGCGCCCGGCTGTCGTGTGCGCCGAGCTGCTCGCGACCCTCGACGCGGCGGAGGGCAGACGGCGGCGCCGCAAGCGTGACACGACGCCTGACGCGATCGGCCTGACGATCAAGCGGGACTTGCTCGAGCGAGCCGTCGCCGCCGACCCCGAGCCCGAGGATTTCGAGGCGTGGCTGCACGAGCAGTGCCTGAGTGCCGGCGGGAGCGAGGGCGGTGTGCGGGCCATGGCCCTGTCGATTTTCGAGGAGTGGCGGCTGGCCCACGACGCGGACGCGTTCCGCGACTGGCTGGCCCGTGGGGCACCGTCCGACGACGCACTTTCTGGTGAAGGGTCCAACACCGGTCGCTAACAAGGGGAAACGATGCTCGTCGCACTGCGCATGCGGGTTGCACTTCTCAGTGGCATTGTCCTCACGCCCGTGGCCTGCGGTGGCGGCGCCCGCGGGGGCGCGACGCCCGCCGGTCCACCACCGGAGGTCCTGAAACAGCTGCGGGTGCCCGAGAGCCCGTACTACCTCATCTACTCCCCACCCGTCAACCTGGCGAAACCGCCGGATACCACGGCGCACGGGCGGAAGCCCGGGCGTTAGCGCCCCGACGGTGGCTGGCATCGAAGTCCGAAGCCTGAGAAAACACTTCGGGGATCTCCACGCGGTCGACGGCGTCGACCTGTCGATCCGCGACGGCGAATTCCTCGTGCTGCTCGGCTCCTCCGGCTCGGGAAAAACGACGCTGCTCCGCATGATCGCGGGGCTCGAGCGACCCACGTCGGGTGAGATCCACATCGGGGATCTACGGGTGGACGGCGACGTCCCCCCCCGAGCCCGCGGGATCGCCATGGTGTTCCAGAGCTACGCCCTCTATCCCCACCGGACCGTGTTCCAAAACATCGCCTTCCCCCTCGAGGCGAGCCGCGTCCCGAAGCGGCAGATCGAGGAGAAGGTGCGGTGGGCCGCCGAGATGTTCAGCATCACCCGCTACCTCGATCGCTACCCGCGCCAGCTTTCCGGCGGGGAGCGCCAGCGTGTCGCCCTGTGCCGCGCCCTGGTGCGGGATCCCAAGGTCTTTCTCCTCGACGAGCCCCTGGCCAACCTCGACGCCAAGCTCCGCAACACGGCCCGCGACGACCTGAAGCGGTTCCAGCGTCAGATCCAAACCACGACCGTGTACGTGACGCACGATCAGGTGGAGGCGATGGGCTTGGGCGACCGCATCGTGGTGATGGAGCGGGGCAAGGTCCGACAGGTCGGAACGCCGCAACAGGTCTATGAGCATCCGGTCGACACGTTCGTGGCGACCTTCGTCGGTCAGCCGCCGATGAACCTGCTCGACGCGGGCGACCCGTCGCTTCCACCCCGTACCCTGACGGGTTTTCGCCCCGAGCATTTTCTGCCGAAGAGCGTGTTCGGCTCGGGCGAGGACCTGCGCACGTTTCGCTTCGCCGTGCGACGCGTGGAGTACTTGGGCTCCGATCGCTACGTGTACGGTTCGGTCGCCGGCAGCGACGCGTCTGCACCGGCTCCCACCATCATCGCCAAGCTACCGGCCACGATCGCGATGGCCATTCCCGAAGGCGAGACGCACGAGTTCGCCGTGCCGCGGCATGCGCTGCGCTACTTCGACGCCGACACGGGATTGAGTCGCGAGGTATGACGCACCGGCGGCGGTTCGCGGACCGCGAGGACCTCCTGGGCGCCGTCATGCTCGCCCCGGCCCTCGGCTACGTGATCCTCCTGGTCGGCGTCCCGTTCGTGTTCGCGATCCTGCTCAGCTTCAGCAATGCGACCGCCGGCAGTCTCAGCTTCGGGTGGACGGGCCTCGGCAACTATGCCGCGATTCTCGGCGATCCGATCTTTTTGCGGGCCCTCCGCAACAGCGTGGTGGTGACGGTCGGCTCCCAGGTGCTCGTGGTGGTTCTCGCGACCGCCGCCGCTCAGGTATTCCGCGCCACGTTCCGGGGCAAGCGCTTCGCGCGGTTCGTCCTGCTGCTGCCGTGGGCCGTGCCGGTGTCGCTCGCGGCGATCGCGTGGACGTGGATCTTCGATTCGACGTTCAGCGTGATCAACTGGACGCTCAAGGCCGCGGGCCTGCTGCACGGCTGGCTGTACTGGCTGGGCGATCCGGCGCTTGCGCTCCTCGCGATCATCATCGTGCAGGCGTGGCGGATCTTCCCGTTCGCCACCGTGATCGTGCTCGCGGGATTGTCGTCGATCCCGCAGGAGATCGTCGAGGCGGCGATCGTGGATGGCGCCGGGTTCTGGCGGCGGTTGTTCCAGGTGGAGCTTCCCCTGCTCCTCCCGGTAGTCGCCGTGGCGGTGCTGTTCGGCGTGGTGTACACCGCGACCGACCTGGGTGTGGTCTACATCCTCACCGGCGGCGGGCCCGCCAACACGACGCACGTGCTGCCCACCCTCGCGTTCCAGCGTGGCATTCTGGGCGCCGATCTCGGACAGGGTGCGGCGATCGCGGTGTTCCTGCTCCCGTTCCTGATCGTGGTCGCCATCGGGATGCTGCGGCTGGCCCATCGCACCGAAGTGGGGGGAGCGCGATGAAGCGCGTGGCGCTGTACGCCGCGGCAGCGGGCCTCGTGATCTTCGCCGGGTTCCCGTTCTATTGGATGCTGATCACGGCGTTCAAGCAAAATCGCGACCTGTACGTGGGCGCGTCGGACCTGAGCCACATCCCCTGGATCTTCAACGACCCGCCCACGCTCGAGCACGTGAAGCTGCTCTTCGGCCAGACCGATTTCCCCCGCTGGGTCCTGAACACCCTCGTGGTCGTGGTCGCCGTCGTCGTGATCACGGTGGCGGTGGCCGTACCGGCGGGCTACAGCCTGGCCCGCCTGGTGGGTCGTTGGGGCGAGCGGATGGGTATGGGGATTTTTTTCACGTACCTCATCCCGCCCACGCTCCTGTTCGTGCCGTTCTCGCGGCTCATCTCGCTGCTCCACCTCCAGGACTCGTTGGGGGCGCTGATCCTGATCTATCCAACGATGACGATTCCGTTCTGCACGTGGCTCGTGATGGGGTTTCTCCGGTCGGTCCCCTGGGAGATCGAGGAGCAGGCGATGATCGACGGGTACAGTCGCCTCGCCGTGATCCTGAAAGTGGCGCCACGGCTGATCGTTCCGGGGATCTTGACGGTCGTCGTGTTCACCTTCACCCTGGTGCTACAGGAATTCGTGTACGCCCTGACGTTCATCAGCTCGGTGGACAAGATGACCGTGAGTCTGGGAGTCCCGATCGCACTGGTCCGGGGGGACGTGTACCACTGGGGGGCGCTCATGGCGGCCGCCCTGTTCACGAGCATCCCATTGGCCATCGTCTACAGCGCGTTTATGGACCGCTTCATCCAAGGCTTTACGATGGGAGCGGTGAAGGGTTAGTTGCCGCAGTACGCACCTTTACGGAGGGGGTGTCATGCGAACGCGAATGGCATCGTTCTGTACGCTCGCTGTTCTTGCGGTGTTTATGCTCGGAGGCGCACGCACCGCCACGGCCCAACAGGTGGTCAAGTTCGGTGAGGGACAGACGCTCACCATCAGCGGCTTCATAAGCGCCACGATGTTCTACGACCACGGACTGTTCGGCGGGTTCGGGCAGGGGCAAAACGCCGAGTTCGCGGCCGCCGCCCAGCCGACCACCGACAAATCCTTCATGGACGGTGACGTGCGCAACACGCGCATCAACTTCACGTTCAGTAGCACGCCGGTGCTCGGGAAATGGGCGCCAAAGGCCACGCTCGAGGCCGACTTCTTCGGGGCGTTTCCGAATGTCATCCCTCCGGCGCCTGCGCCGCCGTTCGCGGATGAGCAGCCGCAGATGCGGATTCGGTTCGCCTTTGTCGACCTCGGAAACGGCCGCACCACCGTGCGGATCGGACAGTTCTGGTCGCCGATGTTCGGCGAGGTACCCGTGTCGGTGACGCACCTTGCCTTCCCTCTGGGATACGGCGCGACCGGGATGGTGGGCTGGCGTTTCCCCGGCGTGTTTCTCTATCAGGATCTGAGCCGCGCCGGAGCGCCGCTCGCCGTGCAGCTCCAGCTAGCGGCGCTCAAGGGCTCGGGGCCGGCCGCCGCCGGATCGGATGCTGCGAACAGCATCGGCAACGGCGAGGCCTCCGGGCTGCCGCAGTTCGAGGCGCGCCTCAACTTCGCGAAGAAGACGCCGAAGTTGAGCTGGAGCGGCTACGTGGTCGGGCATGTCGATTGGAAGGACACGACCGGCACAGGCCGGGACACAACCAGCACCGGTGCGCAGGATTCGAACTTGTCGGCGTGGGGATTCGAGGCCGGCGCGAACATCGCGCCCGGCAAGTTCACGCTGCACGGCAACTTCTACTACGGCAAGGCGCTCGGCCAGCAGTTCGCCCACATCACGCAGCAAGGGAACATCCGGGGCTGGGGTGCCTGGGCCCAGGCTGGCTACGATTTCACGCCGCACTGGAGCCTGTGGGCGTACGCCGGGATGGACCAGCCCAACGTGCAGCGGTTCGTGCAAGACAACCCAACACTCACGCTCGCCCGCCAGCTGAGTCACGACTACGACGCCCTGTTGCGCTTCCGCGCCGGCCGCTACGCCCTCGGACTGGAGTACTTCCGAGCGGTGACGCGCTACAACACCGGACCCGCGCACGCCGACCAGGTCGCCCTCAGCGTGCTTTACACGTTGTAACGGCAGGTGTCAGGTGTTAGGTGTCGGGCGTTAGGACGTCGGAGGCCCTGACACCTGGCACCCGACACCTTTCTACAAAGAGCTTCCTTGACCCAATGGAGGACAGGTCAATGACCAAGCGTAAGAGCATCGATCGACGCGAGTTCGTGACCACGACGACGACGGCGGCCGCGGCGGCCGCGCTCGGGCCCGCCATCCGGATCAGGCGACCCGAGAAGACCCTGAAGATCCTCCAGTGGAGCCATTTCGTCCCGTCGTACGATGTCTGGTTCGACAAGTACGCCAAGGACTGGGGAACCGCCAAAGGGGTCGAGGTCACCGTCGACCACATCGCGCTCGCCGATCTAGCGACGCGGGCCAACGCCGAGGTCGCGGCCCAGCAAGGGCACGATCTGTTCCAGTTCCTGTCGCCGCCAGGTGCGTTCGAGCCGCAGGTGCTCGATATGGCCGACGCGGTCAAGGAAGCCGAGCGGCAGAACGGGCCGATCATCGAGCTCTGCAAGCGCAGCACCTACAACCCGGTGACGCGCAAATGGTTCGGCTTCAGCGACAACTACGTCCCCGACCCAGGCGACTACTTGAAGAGCGTCTGGAGCGAGATCGGGATGCCCGACGGCCCCGCGACGTGGGAAGACCTGGTGAAGGCCGCCCCCCTCATCAAGGGCAAGCACCCGGAGATTCAGATTCCGATCGGGATCGGGATGTCGCAGGAGCTCGACTCGAACATGGCCGCCCGCGCCATGCTGTGGTCGTTCGACGGCTCGGTGCAGGACAAGAACGAGAACGTCGTTCTCAAGTCGGATCAGAGCCTCGCGGCGCTGGAGTTCGGGGTCCGCCTGTTCGCGGCGGGCATGAACCCGTCGGTGTTGAGCTGGAACGCCGCGTCGAACAACCAGGCGCTCAACGCCCGCCAGACGGCATACATCCTCAACTCCGTCTCCGCGTATCGCACGGCGCAGGACAACAAGCTCCCGGTGGCGGACGACATCTTCTTCGTCCCGGCGCTGAAAGGTCCGCGCGGGACGCGTTGGGCGAGCGAGCACGTGATGGGCATTTACGTGATCTGGAAGTTCGCGCAGAGCCCGGATGTCGCGCAGCAATTCCTGCTCGACTTGATCGGCCGCTACCGCGATGCGGTCCTGGGGAGCAAGCTGTACAACTTCCCCTCCTTCCCCGGCTCCGTGGCGGACCCGGGCGTGCCGGCGGCGCAGAGGCCCGCGTCAGGGAACAAGTGGCTCGAGCAGGCCACGGCGAACGATCCGTTCGGCTCGAACCCGCCTTCGAAGCTCAAGCCGATCAGCACGGCCCTCGAGTGGGCGACAAACATCGGGCACCCGGGCCCCGCCAATCCGGCGGAGAGCGAGATCTTCGACACCTTCGTCCTGCCGACCATGTTCGCCAACGCGGCGACGGGGCGGATGAGCGCGAAGCAGGCGCTCGACGAGGCGCACCAGCAGGCCAAGAAGATTTTCGAGAAGTGGCGCGGCAGAGGCCTCGTCGCGGGAGGCGCCGGCGATCGCTAGGCGGTAGCGAACCTGGACCGCTTGAAACTCCTCCGATTCCGGTACATTTCTCGGGACGCTCATGAGCGCTGTCCGCCTCAACCCACGCCCGCGCGGCGTGTTCATCGCCGCGCTGCTGCTGCTCACGCTCGCCTTGGCGGGGGCGATCGCACTCCAGGCGTATCGGACGTTCCTGGATCACCGGGCCACCGCCGAACGGGTGCTGCGAGACAACGCCCGCCTGGCCGCAGCGCGGTTCGGGCAGCGCGCCGGCATGGAGCTGTACTACGTGGCGTTCATGCCGCCGATCGACGCGCTGTGGCGCGTGAAGGCCGGACCGCTCCCTTCGCCGCCGCGACTCGGGGTGGGCTTCGAGCCGGATGCCGCGCGCTTCTGGCGCCACACCCGCTACACCTTCCGCATGAACCTGCGCACCGGCGGGATCGAGATCGCGGGCACGCGGCCGTCGGCCGCCGCGCTCCGCTGGCTCCGCGACACGCTCCCGATCCATGCCCGGACCGTGTACGACTCCACGGAGCATCTCGCGGCGATCGTCCGTCGTGTGGACGGCGTGCGCCGCGCCGTGGTGTACACCGTGTTGCCCACCAAGCCGGGGGTGGCGCAGCGCGCGCTGGGGTTCGAAGCGGATCCGATGGCGTTCGAGCCTTTCTATACGATGGGGGCCGAGAAGTCTCCGCTCCTGCCCCGCCCTCTGACTGGCGGCGTCATCTACGACTCGCTCGGCTCGGCTATCGTGACCGACGCGGACGGCCTGGAGCTCTACCGAACCCCGGTGCAGTACCAGCCTACGTTCGCGGCACGCGACAGCTTCGAAGGCATCCTGGGGGCGATGCGGGTGCAGGTGGCGCTGCGACCCGACATGGCGCCGAAGCTGATCATCGGCGGCATGCCGCGCTCGAACTTGCCGATGCTGCTCTCCCTGCTCGCGCTGACCGCGGGACTGGTCGTGGCCGCATTGCTGCAGCTGCGGCGAGAGCACGAGCTGGCGCGGCTGCGCGCCGACTTCGTCTCGGGCGTGTCGCACGAGCTGCGCACACCGCTGGCACAGATCCGCATGTTCTCCGAGACGCTGCTCCTCGGCCGCGTGCGGTCCGACGAAGAGCGCGTACGCTCGCTCGAGATCATCGACCAGGAAGCGCACCGGCTCACTCACTTGGTGGAGAATCTGCTCCACTTCTCGCGGTCGGAGCAGCGGCTCACGCGGCTGTCGCCGGCGGCGGCGCCGCTCGCCCCCCTCTTGCGCCAAGCCGCTGAAGGGTTCGCGCCGCTCGCCGCCGCGCGCACTGTGGCCCTGCGCACCGAGCTCGCCGACGACGTGGTGGCGCTGGTCGACGCGGACGCGCTGCACCAAATGCTCCTCAACCTGCTCGACAACGCCGTGAAGTACGGGCCGTCCGGCCAGACCGTGACGCTCGGCCTCACCGCGAGCGACGGCCGGGCGCGGATCAGCGTGGACGATCAAGGCCCGGGCATTCCCGCCCCCGACCGCGAGCGCATCTGGGACCGGTTCTGGCGCCTGGAGCGGGACCGCGGCTCGGCCGTGGCCGGCACGGGTATCGGACTGTCCGTCGTGCGTGAGCTCGTGGCGCTACACGGCGGCCGCGCGTGGGTCGAGGACGCGCCTGGGGGGAATGGGGCGGGCGGGGCGGGCGGGGCGGGCGGGGCGGGCGCTCGCTTCGTGATCGAGCTGCCGCTCGTGCCGCAGGCCATGGACGCGCCGGGCGCGCCACCGGTGCGGGCCGACGCGGGAGTCACCGCATGACGCGAATCCTCGTGGTGGAGGACAACGCCGATCTCGCCTACGGTCTGCGCAACAACCTCGAGATCGAAGGCTACGACGTCGACGTCGAGGAGTCCGGGACCCAGGGCCTCGCGCGCGCCCGCATCGCCGGCCCCGACTTGATCATTCTCGACTTGATGCTCCCCGGCATGGACGGGTACCGCGTCCTCCGCGCGCTGCGCGACGACGGGCGCCGCATGCCGATCCTCATCCTCACGGCGCGCGGCGAAGAGGTCGACAAGGTCCGTGGGCTGCGCCTCGGCGCGGACGATTACGTCACGAAGCCGTTCGGCGTGCTGGAGCTGCTGGCGCGCGTGGAGGCGCTGCTGCGGCGCACCGCGCCGCCGGGGGAGGGTGGCGGACCGCCCGAACGCTTCGGCGCCATCGAGGTCATTCCCGCGTCCCGTACCGTGATGCGGGACGGGCGGTCGGTCGCCCTCACGCCGAAGGAGTTCGACCTGCTGCTCGCTCTGCTGCGGCGCTGCGGGGCCGTCGCCACGCGCATGGAGCTTCTGGCGGAGGTGTGGGGCTACAGCGCGGCGGTGCTGAGCCGGACGGTGGACACGCACGTGGCCGAGCTGCGACGCAAGCTCGAAGGGGACCCCGCGGCGCCGCAGCACATTCTCACCGTGCGTAAAGCGGGGTACCGGCTCGAGAAGTAATCCGGAGGCGTGGCGACGTCGTGATCTACTTCCGCCGCGCCAACGTCGTTCACATGGGCGACACCTACGTCAACGGCCGCTACCCGTTCATCGACCTGTCGAGCGGCGGCTCCGTCGACGGGGTGGTGGCCGCGTAGACCGTGTGCTCGCCATGACCGACCAGCACACGATGTACATCCCCGGCCATGGCGAGCTGGCTAGGGCCCCACCACCAGGATCACGAAGCTCCCGGGCACGATCGCGGGCCGCGGGCGGGGCTGCTCGGCCGTCGGTGCGGGCGCAGGCCCCAACTCCGCCGTCGCCAGGAACACGGCATGGGTCCGGCGATCGAGGGCAAGCGTCCGCGCCCCGCGCTGTGTCGGGACGGTTTCGACGACGGCGAAGCTATCGGGGGCCACTTCGCGCACCACCGTGAGGGTTCCCTCGCCGTTCGAGCTGAACGCGAGCCCCGTCCCCGGGTCGAACGCCGTCCCGTCCACTCCGCCGCCGATCGGCAACGTCGCGACCAACCGGCCGTTCGCCGCGTCCACCACCACCATCAGTCGATTCGAGCATCCGACGAACAGCCGGGCGTGCGCCGCGTCGAGCGACAAGCCGGTCGGGGCCTGGCACGGCGCGAGCGGCCAGCGCGCCGCCACCGTGAGGCCGCGGGCGTCGAGCACCACCAGCTCGGCCGTGCTCTCGATGTTGACGTAGATGCGCCCGTCGCCCGGCGCGACGGCGAACTCGGGCTTGCCGCCGAGCGCCACGGTGCCGACCACGGCACCCGCCGTGAGATCGATCGCGGTCGCGTTCGCCCCGGTCCCGTTGAACGTGAAGACGCGGTGCGTGGCCGGCTCGTACACGATGGCGTCGGGGTTGCCGCCGGTGGTGCGCACCCGCCCAAGCACCGCGAGCGAGCGGCTGTCGAAGATGGTCACTGACTGATCGCCGCCGTTGCTGGTCGCGCCTCGACCCAGATCCGGCGCCAGGGCCACGCCGTGCACGCCGGGCGTGTGGGGAATCTCCCCCAGCACGGCACCCGAGTCCGCGTTCATCACCACCACCCGCGTACTGCGGGAGACGTACAGCCGGCGGGTGGTGGAGTCGAGCAGCAGGTAGTCCCACCCGCCTTCCCCGCCGAGCGGGTAGCGTCGCACGAGGTGGTAGCCGCCCGATTGCCGGGCGGGCGCGAGCGCGGCGACGGACACACCGACGGCGGCGATCAGGAGCCAACGCATAGCGGTCACTCCGGGAAAAGGGTGCAGGAGTCTCATCGGTCGAACAACGCGGGGATCCGGTCTCCGGCGTCGAGCGACGCGTTGGACAGGTTCGTCAGAATGGCTACGACGACCCGCGAGTCCCGGTCCGCACCGAACGCCGCCGTCCCACCCACCGCCCCACCGCCGTGGAACACCCGGCGGTGGCTGAGGCTGTCGCTGCCGAGGAACCATCCGATCCCATAGCCCGTCGGCTCGCCGGCGCTCGTTTTCTGGGACGTGAACAGCAGATCCAACGTCTCGGCTTTGAGGAACCCCGCTTGGAGCAGCGCCGACCCGAACTTCACGAGATCTTCGGCCGTGGAAACGAAGCCCCCGCCCGCCCACTTGTAGCTGTTGTCGACCGGAGGAGCGATGGTGAACCTCCCCGCGCTGTCGCGGTCGTAGAACTGCGTCCGGTCCGGCATGAGACTGTCCGCCCGATCGGGCGCGGTCCGCGCCAAGCCGAGCGGCCGAAAGACGTGCCGGCGCATGTAGGTGAGGAAGTCCTCTCCCGACGCACCCTCGACGACCGCCGAGATGAGGTTCCATCCGTAGCTCGAATACGAGAACCGCGTCGCCGGCGGCGACAGGAGCGAATCGTGCTCGAAGATCGACAGCCCTTCGACCACGGTGTTGAAGTGCCGATTGAGAAGGAACTCCTGGTCGCGATAGTGCCGGATCCCGGCCAGATGACCGGCCAGCTCGCGCGTCGTGATCACGTAGCCCTTGTCCGGAAATGACGGCACGTACCGCTGGACCGGCGCGTCGAGATCGAGTGTCCCTTGCTGGTAGAGGAGCGCCACGGCGGTTGCCGTGAGCGGCTTGGACACGCTCCCGATCCGGAATTGCGTCTCGCGGGTAACGGGTCGGCGACGCTGCAGGTCGGCGTACCCGAATCCTTCGGACCAGACGAGCCGCCCGTCCACGGCGACCGCCACCTGCAGCCCGGGGATCCCGGGGACGAGCCGGTCGCACACCAGCGCCCGGGCTTGGGCGACGATCTGCGCATACGCCGCCGCAACGCGACCGGCGCGGTGGGAGACACACGGAGGTTGCGCGGGACCCTGCGCGCCCCGGGCCCCGAGAGGCGTGAAGGCGACGGCGAGCCCGGCGATGGCGGCGATCCATGACTGCCGACGCATGAGCGTTGCTCCGCGGGATTGGGTCAGAAAGATGAACCGAACTCCGCGCAATCGGCAACGGTGTCCCGCCGCGTCCCGCGCTCCCCGGTGCGTTCACCGCGGGAACGTGGTAGTGTTCTCCCCCATGACCAACGCCCCGCCCCCGGTGACGTACAAGGTCGGCCTGGTCCAGATGGCGATGTCGACCGATCCCGACACAAACCTCCGGCAGGCGGTCGCGAAGGTGGCGCAGGCGGCGACGGCCGGCGCGCAGCTCGTGTGCTTGCCGGAGCTGTTCCGGTCGCGCTATTTCGCGCAGACCGAGGAGGCTGGTGCGTTCGACCTGTCGGAGCCCGTCCCGGGGCCGAGCACGGAGGCGCTGGGGAAGGCGGCGCAGCAGGCGGGTGTCGTGGTCATCGCGCCGGTGTTCGAGCGCCGTGCGCCAGGCCTCTACCATAACAGCGCCGTCGTGATCGACGCCGACGGACGCGTGGTGGGGACGTACCGCAAGATGCACATCCCCGACGATCCGGCCTACTACGAGAAGTACTACTTCGCGCCCGGCGATCTGGGCTTTCGGGCGTTCGACACGCGGGTGGGACGGATCGGGACGTTGGTGTGTTGGGACCAGTGGTATCCCGAAGGCGCCCGGCTGACGGCGCTGCAGGGCGCCAACGTGTTGTTTTACCCGACGGCGATCGGCTGGCACCCCAAGGAAAAAGCCAGCCAGGGGACGGCGCAGCTGGACGCGTGGCGCACCATCCAGCGCAGCCACGCGATCGCGAACGGCTGCTACGTCGCGGCGGTGAACCGGGTAGGCCACGAGCGGCCCGGGGTCGGGGGCGGCGACGGCATCGAGTTCTGGGGCTCGTCGTTCCTGGTTGATCCGTTCGGCGCCGTCCTCGCGGAGGCCCCTGGGGACCGCGAGGCAATCCTGGTGAGCGAGGTCGACCTCGCGCGCATCGAGGAAGTCCGCCGCGGCTGGCCGTTCTTGCGCGACCGGCGGATCGACGCCTACGCTGGCCTCACCAGCCGATTCCTCGACGATCGCTCGTAGTGCCCAGCACCGACACGCCCACCGCCCTCGGCTTCCACATGCCCGCCGAGTGGGAGCCGCATCACGCCACGTGGCTCGGATGGCCGCATAACGCGAGTGACTGGCCCGGTAAGTTCGCGCTGATCCCATGGGTCTATGGCGAGATCGTCCGCGCGCTGGCCCCGGGCGAGATCGTCCGCATCCTGGTGAACTCCGCCGTGCACGAGCGGCAGGCGCGGCGCGTGCTCGAGCGGGTGGGCGTCGACGCCGCGCGCGTGAAGTTCTTTCGGTTTCCGACGAATCGCGGCTGGACGCGCGACTTCGGGCCGCTGTTCGTGCGCCGGGCAGCCCCCCCCTCTCGCCCCGAGATCGCGATCGTACGATTCCAGTTCACTGCCTGGGCCAAGTACCGGGACTGGCAGAAGGATGCCCGTATTCCGGAGCGCGCGGCTGCGACACTCAAGCTGCGCCTGTTCCGTGCCCGAGCCGGCGAGCGCGACGTGGTGCTCGAGGGCGGCAGCATCGACGTCAATGGCCTCGGCACGCTCCTCACCACCGAAGAGTGCCTGCTCGACCCCGCGATCCAGGTCCGCAATCCCGGTCTCGCGCGCCGTGACCTCGAAGCGGTGCTGCGCGACCAGCTCGGGGTGGCAAACGTGCTGTGGCTGGGCAAGGGAATCGCGGGCGATGACACTCACGGGCACGTAGACGACCTCTGTCGCTTCGTCACTGCGCGGACCGTGGTGCTATGCCGGGAGACGGACCCGCGGGACGCGAACTACCGCGCGCTCGAGGAGAACCGCGAGCGGCTGCGGGGGATGCGACTCGAGGACGGGTCCAAGATCGAGGTGGTCGATCTGCCGATGCCCGGGCCGCTCTACTTCGAGGGGCAGCGCCTGCCGGCGAGCTATGCGAATTTCTACATCGCGAATCGGGCGGTGCTGGTGCCGACCTTCAACGACCCCAACGACCGTGTGGCGCTCGGCATCCTGGCCGAACTGATCCGGGACCGGCCGGTGGTGGGGATCCACGCGGTGGATTTGGTGTGGGGGCTTGGGACCATTCACTGCCTGACGCAACAGGAGCCGGCCCCTAGTCTTCAGTGAAGTTGGGCAGACGCCAAGCCGCAAGCGGTCAGTGCAGCCACAAGCCGTAAGCCGCAAGCGGTTGCCAGTCGTCAGCGGCCAGGCTGCTTTGGGCCGTCGGGCAGCTTTCGTAGCAGGCCGTACACGGTCTTCGCGCATTCCTCACGAGTCGCCTGAAGCTTGGCCAGTTCTTCGGGGCGGAAGTATTCAAGCGCCAGCGCGAGATCGACGATCGCCTCGATTTCGTGGAGAGACCCTCGGGCGATATCGAGGAATCTGCGAAACTCCTTCGAACCGCGACGACTGGCGCCTTCAGCGATGTTCAGCACGACACTATATGACGCCCGCCGCCACTGGTCCGCGAGCGCGGCGCTTTCCGCTTCGGGCAAACGCGCGATGGCAGCTTTCGAAAGGACGACCAGCGATCGAGCGTGCTGCCACGCCTTAAGATCCTTGAAATGGCCCATGAGCGAAGCTAGTCTCGGCATCTGATGGAGACGTCATCCAATCAATGCGCGTCGGGTCATGTCCTTGCGGCTTACGACTGAGAACCGCTTGCGGCTTGGCGTCTGGCAACTAGACTGATGGCTGGCCACTGTCGATCTGGCAACGCTGCAGGATGTCCGAGGGTGCACCATGCTCAGCACCGCGCCGCAATTCAGCCTCTCCAGCATCGGCCAGATCTTCGTCCGCGCCCGCGACCTCGATCGCGCCGTCCGCTTCTACCGCGACACGCTGGGCATGCCGTTTCTCTTCCAAGCGCCGCCCCAGATGGCGTTTTTCCAGTGCGGCCCAACGACCCTCATGCTCGGCATCCCCTCGGCACCCGAAGTCGATCACCCGGCGTCGCTCGTCTATTACCTCGTCCCGGATATCGCGTCCGCACACACGACGCTACGCGACCGGGGCGTGACGTTCATCAGTGAGCCGCACCTGGTGCACCGGGCAGCGGACTACGAGCTCTGGCTGGCCGACTTCCGCGACTCCGAGGGGAACGTGCTCGCGCTCATGATGCGCAAGCCGGTCGCCTAGCGACACCTGCTGGCTCGGGCTTCCGGCCGTGGGTATGCTTCGAGCGGACCCTGCGGGAGCACGAGCCAGTGATCGCTTCACGCCACCACGTCGCCCTCCTCGGCCTGCTCGCGGTAGCCTGCCGCGCGGGCGCGCCGCGTGCGGAATTTCCTCTGCCTCCGCCGAGTCCCGCTCCCGGCGACACGACCTGCACGATCGCGGCCGGTCGGCCGGTCGCTCGCGACACCGTCACGATCGCCGTCACCGACCCCGTGGACCCGGGGCATGCTCCCCTGCCGCGCAACGATGCCGAGCGGCTGGTATTCGCGCAGCTCTACCAATCGTTGATCCGGGTGGACTGCCAGGGACGTCCGCTGCCCGGCCTCGCCGCCGCCTGGGAGCAGGCGCCGGACGATCGCTGGGCGTTCACGCTGCGCGACGACGCGCGCTTCTGGGACGGTGCGCCGGTGACGGCGCGCGATGTCGTTGCCTCCTGGCGGTCACGCGACCCGGCGCTCGCGACCAGTTTCACCGTCACCGGCGACCGGACGTTCACCGTCGCGGCGTCCGACGCTCCGTTCCAGCGCCTCGCCGATCAGGCGCTGGCGGTCACCAAGCCCGCGCCCGGCGGCGGCTGGCCGATCGGGACCGGCCGCTACTGGATGACGAGCGGCGATCCCGCGTCGCCGGACGCGCTCGTGGCTCAGCCGATGGCGCGCACGGGACAACCGGTCGTGAAGATCGTCACGGTACCCGCAAGCGCCGCCCGCGATGCGCTGGACGGCGAGGCCGGCGTGCTCGTGACCGACGACCCCGCGGCCCTCGAGTATGCGCGGACGTTGCCCGGGTACGTCGATGTGCCGCTCGACTGGAGTCGCACCTACGTGCTGCTCGCCCCCGGGCGGGACAAGCCGGTCGCGGGCGACCTGCGGCTGGAGAGCCTGCGCGAGGCGGTGCACGGTGACGCCCGTCCGGCCGAATGGTCGGGCGCCGGGCGCTTCTGGTTCACCGACCTGCGCTCGTGCGGCCCCTCGGCCGTGCGCGACTCGCTCGGGTCCGTGGCGCGGCGGCGCCGCGTCGTCTACAACCAGGCCGATCGGAGCGCCGCCGACTTGGCGGCCCGCCTCGTGGGCCTGGGCGTCCTGGGGCGGGGGACCGTCGCCGCCGGTGTGCCGCCGAGCGCCTTCGAATCCGCTGTGCGGGCCGGCAACGACGTCGCGTACGTGCTCGACCTGCGGCGCCGCGTATACGACGTGTGCCGCGCGGCGCTCGAACTGCCGCCATGGAGTTCGGCCGGGACCATCGAGCCACTGCTCGACGTCCGCTCGCATGCGATCATGCGGCGCGGGCTTCCGCGGATGGCCCTCGACTGGGACGGCACGCTCCGCCTCGCGTCCCCATGAGCTTTCGCGCCCGTCTCCTCCTCGGATTCGGCGCGGTGGTCGACCGTGACCGAGGGCCACCGCGTGCTCGGGCGGGTGAAGGCACGCCCGCGACACCGGACACCTCGATGCGACGGAAGAAGACGCGGAGGATCAGACTGAAGAGCGCCCGGAACAACGCCCTCACGGCGCCAGCTCGGCGCCCGACGCGTGGCCGCCGCGCCAGGCCGCGTAGGTCCACACGAGGCCCCCGATCAGCACGGCCACCGGGATGATCAACATCGCTTCGCCCAGCGACCGTGCATCGGACACGGCACCGACGAGCGACGGGGACGGCACATCACCCAGCAGGTGGATGGTGAAGATGCTCAGGGCGACCGCCGTGGCCCGCATGTGGGGGGAGACCGCGTTGACGATGGCGGAATTGATTGGACCGGTGGAGGCGAACAGACACAGCTCCGCGGCGACGATCGCCGCCCAGTAGACGGCCGGCCGCGCCGCGGCGAGCGCGACGAGCGTGAGCGGCGCTGCGATCAGGGTGGCGACTCCCGACACCCACAAGTACGCCTGCCGGGAGCGTCGGAGGAAGGAATCGCCAATCCAGCCACCGACGTAGGTTCCCACAAACCCCGTGACCACCACGATCGCCCCGAACTGGACCGTGGCGTGCGCCTTGGGAATCCCACGCGCGCGCTCGAGAAACGACGGTGTCCAGAACGCCAGCGCGCCGATCGCGAACGTGTAGGCGGCGTAACCCAGGACCGTGAGCACATATGGGCGATTGCGGAGCAGCGCGGGGTAGGCCGCGCGCGCGGTGCCGCCGAGCGACCGACCATGCGCTCCGGGGACGGGCGCACCCTCGGGATCGTGGATACCGCGCGGCGGGTCGTACAGCCGCAGCGCCACCGCGGCGAGCACCAGCCCGGGCGCGCCCGCGACGAAAAAGGCCTGCCGCCACCCGAGGTAGTGATCCACCAGCCCTCCCACGATGTAGCCGAGCGCCGAGCCGATGGGAATGGCGGCGAAGAAGATCGCGAAGACCCGGCCCCGCCGCTCCCGGGGGAAGTAGTCCGCCAGGAGCGCCGGGGAGATCGTGCCGTACGCCGCCTCGCCCACGCCGACCGCCGCGCGCGCGGCGAACAGCGACGCGTAGCTCTTCGCGAAGCCCGCCAACGCGGTCGCGACGCTCCAGATCGCCACACCGAGCGCGAGGAGACGCGTCCGCGATCGCGCGTCCCCGAGCGAGCCAAACAGCGGCGCGGTGAGCATGTACACAATGAGGAAACCGGTCATCAGCGACCCGAGCTCGGTGTCCGAGAGCTGGAGCTCGGAGTGCTTCATGCTCTCGGCGAGGGCCGCGACGATCCACCGGTCCAGATAATTGAACAGGTTGATCAGCGTGAGGACGGCGAGCGCCGTCCGACCCAGCCGTACGAACTCCCGCCCTACAGGTGGGCCTTCAACCACGACGTGAACAACCCGTACAGGTTTTCCCGCGTGCTGCCTCCGGCGATCGCGTGGGTCCTGTTGGGATAGATCCGCATGTCGAACTGCTTGTTCGCGGTCTCGAGGCGCTCGACCAGGCGCACGCTGTTCTGGAAGTGCACGTTGTCGTCGCCCGTGCCATGCACCAACAGGAAGCTGCCCCGGAGACTATCGGCATACGTCAGCGGCGCGCTCTCGTCGTAGCCGGCCGTGTTCTCCTGCGGCGTGCGCATGTAGCGCTCGGTGTAGATCGTGTCGTAGAAGCGCCAGTCGGTGACGGGCGCGACGGCGAGCCCCGCCTTGAACACGCCGGCGCCACGGAACATGCTGAGCGACGTCATGTAGCCGCCGTAGCTCCAGCCCCAGATGCCGATCCGAGCGGGGTCCACGTACGCTTGCGCGGCAAACCAGCGGGCCGCGGCGATCTGGTCGGCCGCCTCGTACCGGCCCAGGTGGAGGTAGGTCATTTTCATGAACCTCGCGCCGCGGCCGCCGGTCCCGCGATTGTCCACGCTCGCGACCAGGTAGCCATCCTGCGCGACCATCTGGTGCCACAAATAGTTCGGGCCTCCCCACCCGTCGGTCACGGTCTGCGAGCCGGGTCCGCCATAGACGTTCATCAGCAAGGGGTAGCGTCGCGTGCGTTCGAATCCCTTCGGCTTGATGATCCACGCGTTGAGCTCGACCCCGTCCGGCGTCTTCACCGTGATGAACTCGGGACGATTGAGCCCGAGCGCCGCCACCTTCTCCCTGAGCTTCGCGTTGTCGGCCACCGTGCGGACGAGCGTGCCGTCCGCGCGCCGCAGCGTCTGCACCGGGGGGACGCCGGCCCGCGAGTAGGTGTCGACGTACAGCGTGAACGTCGGGGCGAACCTGGCGCCGTGGGTTCCCGGCTCGGTCGAGATCCGCGCCAGCCCCCTGCCGTCGAGCCCAACCCGCAAGAGCTGCCGCCCGAGCGGCCCATCGATCGCGCCGCTCAGGTAGACGGCGCGTTTTCTCTCGTCGACGCCATACAGCTCCCCCACGTCCCACCCTCCCGGCGTCACCCGTCGCACCAGCGCGCCGTCGCGATTGAAGAGATAGACCTGGTCGTAGCCGTCCCGCGCGGAAACGAACAGGAACTGTTTCCCCCCGTCGATCCAGCGGGGTTGGTTCGCGTCGACCCATGCGGAATCGACGTCGGTCATGATCACGCGCGCTGCTCCGGTCGCGGCGTCCGCGAGCAACAGGTCGAGCCGATTTTGCCGCCGATTGAGCCGCGTGAGCCAGAGCGTGCCCGACGAGTCCGCGAAGTCCATCGCGGCGACGTAGATGTCCTTGTCGGCGCCCAGGTCGACCCACGACGTCCGACCGGCGACGATCTCCACGACGCCGATCTTCACCTCGGAGTTGGGCGTGCCCGCCTTGGGGTAGCGCACCGGCACGAGCGCCGGATAGAGGGAGTCCTGGTTCAGAAGATAGAACGGCCGGACGGCCGTCTGGTCGAGCCGCCAGAACGCGATCCGCCTGCCGTCGGGGCTCCAGCGAAACGCGTCACGCAGATCGAGCTCTTCTTCGTACACCCAATCGGAGGTGCCGTTGATCACGTTCTCGCCGCCGTCGCGGGTGATCGCCGTCTCGACGCCGGTCGCCAGGTCGGTCACGTAGATGTTGTCGTCGCGGACGAACGCGACGCGGCGCCCGTCGGGGGAAAACTTGGCGAACTGCTGGTAGCCGGGCCTGGTACTCACCGGGACCAGTCGCCGGGCGGCGAACTCCCACACGAAGAACGTGCCCTTGGTGTTCTCCCGCCACACGCGAGCCGAATTCGTGAAAATGAGTAGCTTGGAGCCGTCACCTGAGAACTGGTACTCTTCGATGGCGACCGGCTTCACCGCTCCGGGCGGGACGAGGTCCGCGCCCCGTACGACCAAGGCCTTCGCGCCCGTCACCGCGTCCACGCGGTACAGGTCGGTGTTCCCCGACGCGTCTCCGTCAATGGTCGTGAATGCCTTGCCGTCCGGCATCCACACGACGTCCACCAGATCGCTCGCGAACTCCGGCGAGCCCCAGATGGCGTGCACGGTGAGCGGTGGCGCCCCGACGCCCTGCGCGGCGAGTGGCCCCGCGAGCTGGAAGACGGCGCACACAGCGATGAGTCGGCGAAGCGCAGCTGAAACCATGATGGCGTCCGGGGCGGGGGTTAGGGGTGCACCAAACCTACGCACCGACGCCTATCGTGGAAGATTGGGGGGACAAACGCAGCGCTTGGCAGCACGTTTCCTGCACGAATGCGGGGGTTACGGTGGTCATCGGTCCCGGCAGCCGAGTCGATGCTGCGCGGGCGCGACGCCGTTGTAGCCGTGCAACAAGGTGCTGTGGCAACCTTCAGCCAGCGTCCTCCTTTCGGAGCGTTGCATGCCCCCCTGCCCTCTCCACCTCCCCCTCCGCCCCCGCTGGGACGGTGCAGCCTAGCCGAGCCGAACTCCCTCGCCTGAGTAGCGCCCACTGGCCGACGGGCGCGTACCGCCGGGAGGATCTCCCGGAGCGCGTGCTGCAGTTCGGCACGGGCATGCTGCTCCGCGCGGTGTGCGCGACCGCGGTGGACGCCGCCAACCGCACCGGCGCGTTCCGGGGACGGATCGTGGCCGTGCAGAGCACGTCGCAAGGGTGGGGGCGCGAGCTCAACGCCCAGGACGGCTTGTTCACCCTGGTGGAGCGGGGCCTCGAGCGCGGAGCACCGGTCGAGCGGATGCGGCTCGTGGGCTCGATTTCGCGGGCGCTCGTGGCGGACGTCGACTGGCCGAAGGTGCGCGACGTGGTGGCGCGACCGGAGCTGCAGGTCATCGTGAGTAACGTGACCGAGGCGGGCTTCCGGCTGGACGGGGGATTTCCGGAACGGTGCACGGACCTCTTGTACGCGCGCTTCGAGCGGCTGCCGGACGGCCCACCGGTATTCGTGATCCCCACGGAGCTCGTGGCCGACAACGGCGACCGTCTGGCGGCGATGGTCGGCGAGCTGGCCGCCCGGCACGCGCGTGGCGGGGAGTTCCTGGACTGGCTGCACGGTCACGTACGGTTCTGTTCCTCGCTGGTGGACCGCATCACGACGGGCATGCCCCCTGCCGACGCGCGCGCGGAGATCGAGCGGCGGCTCGGCTACCACGACGCGCTCCTCACGGTGACCGAGCCGCACTGCCTCTGGGCGGTCGAAGCGGACCCCGGCGCCCTGCGCGCCGCGTTGGCGATCGATGCCGCGCCCACCGTGACCTTCGCGTCGGACATCGCGTTCTACAGCGAGCGCAAGTTGCGCTTATTGAACGGCGCGCATACGGCACTGGCGCCGCTCGCGCTCCTGGCCGGCGTGCCGACGGTGCGCGAGGCCGCCGAGCATCCGCGGCTTGGCCCGCTGCTGCACCGCATCCTGTTCGAGGAGCTGGTGCCCGGCACGGACCTCCCCGCCGACGCAGCGGAGGCGTTCGCGAAGACCGTGGTGGAGCGCTTCCGAAACCCCTGGCTCGATCATGAGTGGCGGGTGATCGCGACGAATCAAACCGCCAAGATGAGTCTCCGCGTCGTGCCCTCCATCGTAGGCTTCGCGGCGAAATGGGGACGCGTCCCGGAAGGGCTGGCGCTCGCCTGCGCGGCCCACCTGCGCTTCCTGCGGTGCGTCGCCGAGCCGTCGGCGACGGAGGGACAAGGCTGGTGGCGCGGGGCGACGTACCCGGTCAACGATGTCGGTCTCCCCGCGATCAGCCGGCACTGGCAGGAAGCCGGCCCGGTTCTCGCGGCCGGCCCCGTCCCCGCGGGCACGCTCGAGCACTTGGCGACGTGCGCTCTCGCCGACGCGACGCTCTGGGGGTGCGACCTGTCGGTGCTCCCCGGTTTCCGCGAAGCGACGACGCGCTGGCTCGTCGCGCTGGAGCGCGACGGCGTGGATGGGGCGCTCGAGACGCTGTGCGGAAATTCATTGGGCGCCGCCGCGGGACACGCCGGACCGTGACGCAGGCCGCGCCGCCGCTCGCCCCACTCGATCCGCTGCTCGCGGGCGGGGTGATCGCCGTCATTCGGGCGCGCGAGGCCGTCCACCTGCGCCCCGTCGCGAGCGCGCTGGCGCAAGGAGGCGTGGGCGCCGTCGAGATCACGCTGACCACGCCACGAGCGCTCGACGCGATCGCGGAGCTCGTGGGCGACGGCGCCGTCCCGGGGTGCCTGGTCGGGGCGGGAACCGTGCTCGATGCGCGGCGGGCGCAGGACGTGATCGCGGCCGGCGCGCAATTCGTGGTCAGCCCGACGCTCGAACCGGCCGTGATCCGCTGCTGTCGCGATCTCGCGGTCCCCTGCCTCCCCGGCGCCTTCACTCCCACGGAGATTTTGCAGGCGTGGCGCGCCGGTGCGACGCTGGTGAAGGTGTTCCCGGCTTCGGCCGTCGGTCCCCGCTACTTCAGGGAAATCCTCGCACCGTTGCCGTTCCTGCGTCTCGTGCCCTCGGGCGGCGTATCGCTCGAGGACGCGGGTGACTGGATCGGTGCCGGTGCCGCCGCGGTGAGCGTCGGTGGCGCGTTGGCAGGCCCGGCCGTGCTCGACGGCGAGTCCGGCGCCGAGCTGACGGCGCGGGCGCGGTCATTCGTCCAGCGGGTCGCCGATGCGCGGCGACAGCTCGCCCGAGGGTCCGCGTGAATCGCGCAGGAGCGCCGCGGGTCGTCACCTTCGGGGAGCTGCTGCTGCGGCTCAGTCCGCCGGGCGACGAGCGATTGCTCGAGTCGCCCCACCTTCTCACCTTTTTCGGCGGCGCGGAGGCGAACGTCGCCGTCGCGTTGAGCCATCTCGGTGTACGCTGCGACTACGTCACGCGGCTCCCCGCCAACCCCATCGGGGACGCCGGCCTCGCGGCGCTGCAAGCGGAAGGCGTCGGCACGCGATGGATCGTGCGCGGCGGCGAGCGCCTGGGAATCTACTTCGTCGAGCCCAGCTCGGATCTGCGCGCGATGCGGGTGGTGTACGACCGGGCGGGCTCGGCGTTCGCGCGGATCGATCCACACGCGGTCGATTGGGCCGCGGTGCTCTCGGACGCCGATTGGCTCCATACCTCGGGGATCACGCCCGCCCTGGGCGACGCACCGGCGGCGACCCTCGCGGCCGCCGTCGCCCGCGCGCGCGACCAGCACGTCCCCGTGAGCCTCGACTTGAACTACCGCGAGGCGCTGTGGCGCGACCGCGACCCGCGGCCGCTCGTCGAGCCCCTGGCGCGCCAAGCGACCGTCCTGATCGCCAACCCGGCGGCGGTGCGTGCGATGCTCGGGATCGAGGCGGACGACGCCTCGCTCGCGACACCCGCGCGCGCCCGAGAGCTGGCGGAGCGGCTCGTGGAGCGTTGCGGGGCCAAGCGGGTGGCGCTCACGCGGCGCGAAATTCTCGGGGCCCGCGAGCACGGATGGAGCGCGGTGCTGTACGACGCAGAGACTCGCTCATTCGCGGCGAGTCGGCGGCACTGCGTACAGGTCGTGGACCGGGTGGGCGGCGGCGACAGCTTCGCCGCGGCGCTCATCGCGCGACTGCTCGGCGGGGACCCGTTGGCCGACGCCCTCGAGTTCGCGGTGGCGGCGAGCGCGCTGAAGCTCACCGTGGCCGGGGACTTCAGCCGCGCCAGCGTGGAAGAGGTGGAGGAGCTGCTCCGCACATGATGCCGAGCTTTCGCTGGTTCGGCGCCGCCGATCCCATCCCGCTCGCCTACATCCGGCAGATTCCCGGTGTCACGGGCGTGGTGAGCGCGCTGTACGATGTGCCGGTCGGCGACGCCTGGAGCCGGGCTCGCCTCGGCGCGCTCAAGGGGCAGATCGAGGACGCCGGTCTCTGCTTCGCCGTGGTCGAAAGCATTCCGGTGCACGAGGACATCAAGCTGGGGCGCCCCGGGCGCGATCGCCTCATCGACCACTATTGCGCCAGCATCGCGAGCATGGGCGAGCTCGGCATTTCGGTGCTGTGCTACAACTTCATGCCGGTGTTCGACTGGACGCGCACCGATCTCGCCATGCGGCTGCCCGACGGCTCCACCGCGCTCGCGTACGACGACCGGGCGCTCGCCGCCATCGATCTCTCGCGCGGCACCGGGGAGCTCCCGGGATGGGCCACCGCGTACCAGCCTGCCGAGCTGCAAGCGCTGCTCGCCGCGTACCGCGACGTGGACGCGGAGCGGCTCTGGGACCATCTCGCCTACTTCCTGGAGCGCGCCGTGCCGGTCGCCACACGGGCAGGTGTGCGGCTGGCGATTCACCCCGACGATCCTCCCTGGCCCATCTTTGGGCTGCCGCGGATCATCACCAATGCCCGAGCCCTCGAGCGCCTCGTGGCGCTCGTCGACAGCCCGACGAACGGCGTGACGTTCTGCACCGGCTCGCTCGGCGCGAGCCCCGAGAACGACCTGCCGGCCATGGTGCGCCGGCTGGGCGGGTTGGGGCGCATTCACTTCGCCCACTGCCGCAACGTCCGCGTCACGGGCGAGCGGCGGTTTCACGAGACGGCCCATCCGTCGTCCTGCGGCAGCGTGGATCTGTTCCAGGTGCTGTGTGCCCTGAAAGACGTCGGATTCACGGGACCGATGCGCCCCGACCACGGCCGCATGATCTGGGGCGAAACGGGGCGCCCCGGTTACGGGCTGTACGATCGAGCCCTCGGCGTGACGTACCTGCAGGGCCTGTGGGAAGCCCTGTCACGGAGGGAGGCGTGAGCACCACGATCGCTGCCCCTCCCACGCGCATCGGGTACCGGTGGACGGTGTGCGCATTGCTGTTCGTGGTCACCACGATCAACTACATCGATCGCCAGGTGTTGGGCATCCTGGCGCCCACGCTGCAGCACGAGCTCGGGTGGTCCGAGGCCACCTATGGCGACGTGGTGTCGTGGTTCAGCCTCCCCTACGCCTTCGCGTTCCTCGCGGCGGGGCGACTGTTCGACCGGATCGGCGTGCGGCGCGGGTTCGCGGCGGCCGTCGTGGCGTGGAGCCTGGCGGCCATCGCGCACGCGTTCGCGCGCACGACGGCCATGTTTTCCGCCGCGCGCGCCCTGCTGGGCGTGGCCGAGTCGGCAAATTTTCCCGGCGCCATCAAGGCCGTCGCCGAGTGGTTCCCCAAGAAGGAGCGGGCGCTCGCGACCGGGATCTTCAACGCGGGGACGAACACCGGTGCGATCATCACGCCTCTCCTCGTTCCCTGGATCGCGCTCACGTGGGGTTGGCAGTGGGCCTTCATCGCGACGGGCTCGCTCGGGTTCTTCTGGCTGCTCCTCTGGCTCGCCATGTACCGCAGTCCAGACGCGAACCCACGCGTCTCGAGCGACGAGCTGGCACACATCCGCAGCGACCCGCCCGACCCCGAAAACGCCCGCGTGCCCTGGCTCCGCCTCCTCGCCTTCCGGCAGACCTGGGCGGTCGCAGCGGGGAAGCTGCTGGCCGATCCGATCTGGTGGTTCTACCTGTACTGGCTCCCGAAATTCCTGGACGCCCGGTACGGGATCAAGCTGGCGCAGGTGGCGCTCCCGCTCATCGTCGTGTACGTGGTGGCCGACGTCGGCTCCATCGGCGGAGGGTGGCTGTCGAGCGCCTTGATCAAGCGCGGCTGGACGGTGAACCGGGCGAGGAAGACGACGATGCTCGCCATGGCGCTCCTGATCGTGCCGACGGCGCTGGCCCCGCTGGCGGGGAGCATGTGGGCGGCGGTGGCGATCGTGAGCGTCGCGGCGGCGGCGCACCAGGCCTGGTCTGCCAACGTGTATACGCTGGCGAGCGACATGTTCCCGCGCGCGGCGGTGGGCTCGGTGGTGGGGATTGGCGCGTTCGCGGGCGGTATCGGCGGCTGGGCGTTCCAGCGCATCACGGGCCGGATCCTCGAGGCCAACGGCCACGACTACGCGCCCATCTTTATCGTTTGCGGGCTGGCTTACGTCTCCGGCTGGGCCATCATTCACGTCCTCGCGCCCCGGCTCGAGCCCGCGACGCTAGAAGCGCGCCCCCGCGTGTGACGTTCCGCATCGGCATCCTCGGCGGAGGCAACATCAGCGGCACGCACGCTCGGGCGGTACGCGACACGCCGGGCGCCGAGCTCGTGGCGTGCTGGGGACGCGACCCGGACAAGACGGCCGACATGGCGGCGCGTTACGGGGGGACGGCCTATCGGGATCTCGACGGCTTTCTCGCGCATCGGCCGATGGAGGTCGTGCTCGTGGGAACGCCCTCCGGGCTGCACGCCGAGCACGCCGCAGCGGCAGCGCGACGGGGACTGCATGTCCTGGTGGAGAAGCCGCTCGACGTGAACACGCCGCGCATCGACGCGTTGGTCGAGCAGTGCGATCGGGCCGGCGTGAAGCTGGGCGTGATCTTTCAGGACCGCGCGGCGCCCGACCTCGTGTGGCTCAAACACCTCGTTGAGGAAGGGGTGCTGGGCTCGGTGTTTCTGGCTGCCGCGCGAGTGAAGTGGCACCGCCCGCCCGAGTATTACACCGCCTCGGATTGGCGTGGGACGTGGGCGTTGGGCGGCGGGGGAGCGCTCGCGAATCAGGGGATTCACTCCCTCGACCTCCTCCTGTGGCTGCTGGGGGACGTCGAGCGAGTCTACGCCGCGACGCGCACGGCGATCCACGCCATCGAAGTGGAGGACACGGCCGTGGCCGCGCTCGAGTTCGCTGGCGGCGCCGTCGCGACGGTGGAGGCCGCCACCTCGGCCTTCCCGGGCTTGCCGCGACGCGTCGAGATCACCGGCTCCGAGGGAACCGTCATCGTGGAAAACGACCGCGTCGTGTCCGCGCAGCTCCGGACGCCCCGTCCTGGACCGCCACCGCAGGACGGCACGGACACGAACGCGAGCGCGACCTCTCCGGTGGTAGCGGACCCTCGAGGACACCGCAGAGTGCTGGAGGATTTCCTGTCCGCCGTCCGTACGGGCGCCACCCCGTTGTGCGACGGCCGCGATGGCCGTCGCTCGGTCGAGCTCGTGGAGGCGATGTATCGCTCGGCACGGCTGGGGGCGGCGGTGGCGGTCCGCTCGCCGAGCGTGGCGGTACGGTGACGGCGCGACCTGGTCCGTTCGGGCTCGATGGCTCGTTTGCCCGGCTCATGCCGCCGGACGTCGTGCGGAACGCGATCGCCCGGCTCGGCCCCGCCCTGGCGCTCGTGCTGGTGGTCGCGGTGTTCACGCTCCTCGCCGACGCGCCGTCGCGGTATCTCTCGCCGACGAACTTGCGCGTCGTGCTCTCACAAACGGTGATCGTGGCCGTCGGGGCGATCGGGATGACGATCATCATCATCGGCGGCGGTATCGATCTCTCGGTCGGCGCGACGATCGCGCTGAGCGGCGTGGTGGCTGCGCTCGGCATCGGCGCGGGCTGGCCCGTCCCGGCGGCGGCCGCCGCCGCGGTGCTGGCCGGGGGACTCGTGGGGCTCACGAACGGCCTCCTCATCACCGGACTCCGGGTCGTGCCGTTCATCGCCACCCTGGGCATGCTCGGCATCGCGCGCGGTGTCGCCAAGTGGCTGGCCCACGAGCAAACGGTCAACATGCCGCCCACGTGGCTCAACGACCTGCTGGTCACGTTCCCGCGAGCCGCCTGGATGGTGCTCCCGCCGGGCGTGTGGATCACGCTGGCGCTGGCCGTGCTCACCTCCACGGTGCTCCGCCGGACGGTCTTCGGGCGGCGCGTGTTCGCGGTCGGATCCAACGAATTGGCAGCGCGCGCCTGCGGCATCGCCACGGACCGACTCAAGCTCATGATCTACGGCTCCGCCGGCCTGCTGTTCGGGCTGGCCGGTGTGATGCAGCTGTCTCGTCTCCGGCAAGGAGACCCCACCGTGGCGGTCGGCACCGAGCTGGACGTCATTGCGGCAGTGGTGATCGGCGGTGGGAGCTTGCAGGGCGGCGAGGGAAGCGTGTTCGGCTCGGTGGTGGGGGCGCTCATCATGGCCTTCCTGCGCAATGGGTGCCAGCAGATGGGCTGGCCGAACTACATCCAGGAGATCATCATCGGCGCCATCATCGTGCTGGCGGTGGCGCTGGATCGAGTGCGGGCAAGGTGGGCGGCAACGTGATTGCGGATTGCGGATTGTGGATTGCGGAATGGAATGGCGGACGTCGAATCCCCAATCCGAAATCCGCAATCCGCAATTGGGCGAGGGGGCGGCGGTGCAGATAGTCGACTCCCACGTGCACTTCTGGAACCCCGGCGAGCTTGACTACCCATGGCTCAGGGGCGTGCCAGCGCTCGATCGGGCGTTCCTCCCGTCCGACTACGCGGGCGCGACGGACGGGATCGCGATCACTCAGCTCGTGTTCGTAGAGTGCAATTGTCTCCCCGAGGAGGCTCGGATAGAAGTGCAGTTCGTCGAGCGCCTCGTGGGCCTGGAGCCGCGGATCGCCGGCATCGTGGCCTTCGCCGATCTCGCGGACGCGAGCGAGCGCGATCGTGCGCTGGAGGAGGTGTCCGCGTGTCCCCGGGTCAAAGGCATTCGCCAGAACATCCAGGGGCAACCCGCCGGGTTTGCTCTGCAGCCGGCGTTCGTGGAGGGGGTCCGCGCGGTCGGACGGCGGGGCCTTGCCTTCGACCTCTGCGTGACGCACGATCAGCTGCGGGAGGTCACGGACCTCGTGCGCCGCTGCGCCGACACCCGCTTCGTCCTGGACCATTGCGGCAAGCCCGCGATCCGGCATGGGCGTCTCGAGCCGTGGCGGAGCGACTTGGCCCATCTCGCCGCCGAGGAAAACGTGTGCTGCAAACTCTCGGGCCTCTTCACCGAAGCGGAGCCGGAGCGGTGGCGCAAGGCGGATCTCATCCCCTACGCCACGACGGTGTTCGAGGCCTTCGGGACCGAGCGCGTGCTGTACGGGAGCGATTGGCCGGTTCTCACCCTGGCTGGCAGCTACGGTGACTGGTACGGGTTCACGGACCGCTTCACGGCGCGATGGACCGCGGCAGAGCGGCGTGGCTTCTACGCCGACAACGCGATGCGCGTATACCGACTATGAGCGAAGTCGAGCGCAAGGTCGCGATCGTGACCGGCGGTGGCTCGGGCATCGGCCGGGCGATCGCCCTGCGTTTCGGGCAGGGGGGCGCCCGCGTCGCCGTCGTCGACATCGCGGAGCCGCTGGCTGAGGAGACGGTGCGCCAGATCGAGGCGTGCGGCGCGAGCGCCATCTCCGTCCCGTGCGATGTGAGCCGGCCGCCCGACGTCGAGCGGGCGTTCCAGGCCATCGGGCAGCGGCTCGGAATGCCGGACATCCTCGTGAACAGCGCGGGGATCGCGCACGTAGGCAACGTGGAGCAGACGTCGGAGCAGGACTTCGATCGCCTCTACGCCGTGAACGTGAAGGGCGTCTTCAACTGCATGAAGGCCGTGGTGCCGGCGATGAAAGGGCGCGGTGGCGTGATCCTCAACATCGCTTCGGTGGCCTCGAGCGTCGGCATTCCGGACCGGTTCGCCTACTCGATGACCAAGGGCGCGGTGCTGACCATGACGTACTCGGTCGCCCGCGACTACGTGGCGCACGGCATCCGGTGCAACTCGATCGCCCCCGGACGGGTCCACACGCCCTTCGTGGACGGCTTCCTGGCAAAGAACTATCCGGGCCGGGAGCGGGAGATGTTCGAGGAGCTGTCGCGGACGCAGCCGATCGGCCGTATGGGCCGGCCGGAGGAGCTCGCCGAGCTCGCGCTGTTTCTCTGCTCCGACGCCGGCGCCTTCGTGACGGGCAGCAACTACGCCATCGACGGCGGCTTCGTGACCCTGAAGATGTAAGCGATGAAACTCATTCGATTCGGAGCACCGGGCCGGGAGCGACCCGGCCTGATTCTGCCCGATGGCAGGCGCATCGACACGTCCGGCTCTGACGGAGGCGGCGACTACGACGAGGCGTTCTTCGGTTCGGGCGGTCTCGAGCGGCTCGCCCGTTGGCTCCCACACGGAGGGGCGGGCGCGCCCGTCGTCCCCGATGACGTGCGCCTGGGGCCTCCGGTCTCGCGGCCGAGCAAGATCGTGTGCGTCGGACTCAACTACCGCGACCACGCCCGCGAATCCGGCATGCCGGTGCCGGATGAGCCGGTCCTGTTCTTCAAGGCGACCAGCGCGATCGTTGGTCCGAACGACGACGTCATCATCCCGAAGCACGGCACCAAAGTGGACTGGGAGGTGGAGCTGGCGGTGGTCATCGGTCGCCGGGCGGCGTACGTCGAGCGGGCCAGGGCGCTGGAGTACGTGGCCGGCTATGTGCTCCACAACGATTACTCTGAACGGGCCTTCCAGCTCGAGCGCGGGGGCCAGTGGGTGAAGGGCAAGAGCTGCGACACGTTCGCGCCACTCGGACCATTTCTCGCCACACCGGACGAGATCCGGGACGTGCATGACCTTCCCATATGGCTCAAGGTGAACGGTGAGACCAAACAGTCCAGCTCGACGCGCGAGCTCGTCTTCAACGTGCCGACGCTCGTCAGTTACATCAGTCAGTTCATGACGCTCCTGCCCGGCGACATCATTTCCACCGGCACACCGCCCGGCGTGGGACTCGGGCAGAGCCCGCCGCGCTACCTCGTCGCTGGCGACGACGTGGAGCTCGGCATCGAGGGCCTCGGCACCGCACGCCAACGGCTCCGTGGCCAGCCCTAGCCGAACGCTCGAGGGCCAGGCGGCCGTCATCACCGGCGCCGGCAGCGGCATCGGGCGGGCCAGTGCCCTGCGCTTCGCGCAGGAGGGCGCCCGCCTCGTGCTGACGGACGTACAGGATACGGAGGCGGACGCCGTGGTGCGCGCCATCGCGCGCGCGGGTGGCACCGCCTGCTTCGTCCACGCGGACGTGAGCCGTCGCGCCGACAACGAGCGCATGATCGACGTGTGTGTCGAGCGCTACGGCCGGCTCGACATCCTGTTCTGCAATGCCGGCGTCACCCTGCCCAAGCTGCTCTCGCACAGCTCCGACGAGGAAATCGACCGCCTCCTGGCCGTGAACGTGAAGGGCCCGCTCTACGCCGCCCGCCACGCCATTCCGATCATGCTCGGACAACCGGACGGCGGCGTGCTGCTCTTCACGGCGAGCAAGACGGGGCTCGTGGCGCAGACCGATTCCCCGGTGTACTGCGCCTCCAAGGGCGCCGTCGTGATGCTGGCCAAAGCGCTGGCGCTCGACTATGCCACCCGAGGGGGGGGCATCCGCGTGAACGCCCTCTGCCCTGGAATCATCGACACGCCGATGCTCCGCCAGTTCGCGGACGCCATGCCCGATCCCGGCGCCGCCTGGGCGGGATACGCGGCGGCGCAGCCGATGGGACGCCTGGGCACGCCCGAGGAGTGCGCCGCGGCTGCGCTCTGGCTGGTCTCCCCCGAAGCGTCCTTCGTCACCGGCGTCGCGTTGCCCGTCGACGGCGGCTTCACCGCGATGTGACCCGGCCGGCCGTGTCGCCTCCCCTTGCCACCACGATCACGCGCGTGGACGTGCGCGACGTCCGGTTTCCGACCTCGCGAGCGCGGGACGGCTCCGACGCCATGAACCCGGATCCCGACTACTCGGCGGCCTACGTCGTCCTCTCCACCGATCGTCGGGACGGGTTGGAAGGCCATGGCCTCACCTTCACCATCGGGCGGGGGAATGAGTTGTGTGTTGCGGCCGTCCGCTCGCTCGCGCCGCTGGTGCAGGGGCTGACGCTCGAGGCCATCAAGGCCGACATGGCGCGCTTCTGGAGGCGCCTGACCGGCGATTCCCAGCTCCGGTGGGTGGGACCGGAAAAGGGAGTGGTCCATCTGGCGACGGCCGCACTCGTGAACGCCGTGTGGGACCTCTACGCCAAGGCCGAAGGCAAGCCGCTGTGGCGGCTGCTTGCCGACATGTCCCCGGAGGAGTTGGTGCGCTGCATCGACTTCCGGTACGTCACGGACGCGCTCACTCCAGACGAAGCGCTCGACGTGCTGCGGATGCACGAGCCCACACGTGCGAAGCGGGAAACGGAGATCCAGCGCCGCGGCTACCCCGCCTACACGACGTCGGCCGGCTGGCTCGGCTATCCCGACGACAAGATCCGGCGGCTGTGCCGCGAGGGGGTCGCGCGCGGGTGGTCGCACTTCAAGATCAAGGTGGGTCGCGACCTCGCCGACGACCTGCGGCGCGTGGCCCTCGTCCGACAGGAGATCGGGCCGGACAAGAAGCTCATGCTCGACGCCAACCAGGTCTGGGACGTGGGCGAGGCGATCGCCTGGATGCGCGAGCTGGCCCGGTTCGAGCCCTGGTGGATCGAGGAGCCGACCAGCCCGGACGACGTGCTGGGCCACGCGACCATCGCGCGGGCCATCACGCCGATCGGCGTCGCGACCGGCGAGCAATGCCACAACCGCGTCATGTTCAAGCAGCTGATGCAGGCCGGCGCGATCCGATTCTGCCAGATCGACAGCTGCCGGCTGGGCGGCGTCAACGAGGTCCTGGCGGTGCTGCTCCTCGCCGCGAAGTTCGGCATCCCCGTCTGCCCGCACGCCGGCGGGGTGGGCCTGTGCGAGTACGTGCAGCACCTCGCAATCTTCGACTACCTCTGCGTCAGCGCATCGCTCGAGGATCGCGTCGTCGAGTACGTGGACCACCTGCACGAGCATTTTGTGGACCCGGTCGTGATTCGCAACGGCCATTACCTGCCGCCCACCGCACCGGGGTACAGCATCACGATGAAGCCCGAGAGTCTGGCGCGATACACGTACCCGGACGGGCCGGCGTGGCAGGGAGGCTAGTGTGCGGCATCTTCCACTAACCTCCACAACCTCGGGAGAGCTCATGTCGGCGCACCGCCTGCTTGTCCTGATATCGTTGCTCAGCCTGGGCGCCGGGCGCGCCTCCGCCCAGGCCTCCGATCGCATGGCCTGGTGGCGTGAAGCGCGGTTCGGGATGTTCATCCACTGGGGCGCCTATGCCGTGCCGGCCGGCACTCACAAAGGCGAGCGGATCCCCGGGATCGGCGAATGGATCATGAGCCGGGCGCACGTCCCGATCTCGGACTACGAGGAGTACATCCACCGCTTCAACCCCACGCGGTTCGACGCCGACGAGTGGGCGCGCATCGCCAAGGACGCGGGGATGAAGTACATCATCATCACGTCCAAGCACCACGACGGCTTCGCCATCTTCGATTCCAAGGTGTCACGTTACGACATCGTCGACGCCACGCCGTACCGCCGGGATGCCATCAAGGCCCTGGCGCAAGCGGCTCATCGCGCCGGGCTCAGGTTCGGCGTCTACTACTCGATCATGGACTGGCATCACCCAGATGCGCAGGGCCCGAACTTCCCCGATTACAACTCGAGGACGTACACCAATCCCAACTTCGGTCGCTACGTCGAGACATACATGAAGCCGCAACTCAAGGAGCTGCTCACGCAGTATCCCGAGATCGACGTGCTCTGGTTCGACGGCGAGTGGGTCGCGGACTGGAGTGACGAGCGTGGACGGGATTTGTACGGCTACGTCCGCGCCATCCGCCCGAGCCTGATCGTCAACAACCGCGTGGGGCACACCCGCCAGGGCCTGAGCGGCCTCAACCAGGAAGGGCACATCGGGCTCGGCGACTTCGGCACACCCGAGCAGCAGGTTCCGCCCGAGGGGCTCCCCGGCGTCGATTGGGAGACGTGCATGACGATGAACGACACCTGGGGATTCAAGTCGTACGACGACGACTGGAAAGACACACGGACCCTGGTGCGCACGCTGATCGACGTCGCCTCCAAGGGCGGCAACTTCCTTCTCAATGTCGGCCCGACGGCCGACGGCATCATTCCCTCGCCCATCGTGTCTCGGCTGCACGAAATGGGCGAGTGGTTGAACGCCAATGGCGAGGCGATCTACGGCACCAGCGTGAGCCCGTACGGCTTGCCGGCCTGGGGTCGCTACACCGTCAAGCCGGGAAGAGTCTACGCCCACGTCTTCGACTGGCCGAAGGACGGTCGACTGGCATTGACCGGGATGAAAGAGAAACCGGTGCGCGCGTACCTCCTCGCCGACGGGAAGGCACTCACCGTCGAACAGTCGGACTCGGGGCCCGTGGTGCAGGTGCCCCGCGTGCCAGCCAGCACCATTGCGAGCGTGCTCGTGCTCGAGCAATGAGAGCGGCCGTGCTGTGCGAGGCCGGTCGCGTCGAGCTGCGCGACGTCCCCTGCCCCGCGCCCGGGCCCCGGGAGGTTCTGGTGCGCGTCACCGGGGTGGGGCTCTGCGGCACCGACTTCCACATCTTTGCCGGGCATGCCAACTACAACCGCGACCGCCGGGGGCGGCCGATCCCACTCGCCGACGAGCCGCAGATCCTCGGGCACGAGATCGCGGGCGTCGTGGAAGAGGCGGGCGGTGACGTCGCCGATCTAGCAGCGGGAGACCATGTGGTGGTCGACCAGGGAAGGAATTGCGTGAGCGAGGCGCGCGCGCCACTGTGCGAGTATTGCGCGAGCGGAGACTCGCACCAGTGCGAGCTCTACCGCGAGCACGGGATCACCGGACTCCCCGGCGGGTTCGCCGAGTACCTGACCATCCCGGCGGTCAATGCCGTGTGCACCGACCCCGACCTGGATGGCGCCACGGCCGCGCTCACGGAGCCGCTGGGCTGCGTGGTGCACTCGTCGGACGTGCTCACCCGCACCCCCGCGCGCTATGCCCTGCAAGGCGACACGGGCAGGCAGGTTCGCCACGCGCTGATCTGCGGGGCGGGCCCCGCAGGTCTGCTCTGGGTGCAGTATCTGCGCAACGTACTCGGGTACGACGGATCGCTGCTCGTGAGCGAGCCCGCCCCCGGCAAACGCGCGCTGGCGGAGCGCTTCGGAGCGGAAGCGATCGATCCTGCCGCTCGCGACCTGGCGGAGGTCGTGCCCGAGCGAACCCAAGGACGCGGTGCCGAGCTGCTCATCGAGGCCACAGGCTCCGGGCTGGCGTTCGCGGCCATCCCGGGGCTCGTCCGGAAGCAGGCCACGGTCCTGTTGTACGGACACGGCCACGCGGGTGTGGACCTGAGCGTTCTGAGCCAGCTCCAGTTCCTCGAGCCGACGCTGCTCGCGCCGGTCGGCGCCTCGGGCGGGTTCGAGCGCGACGGCCGTCCGTCCACGTATGTCCGCGCCTTACAATTGATCGAGCGCGGGCAGGTGGACGTCGCATCGCTGATCACGCATCGCTACCCGTCGCTCGACTCGGTCCCCCGCGCCTTCGGGGGAGGGGACCACGGCGCAGCCGATTACGTGAAGGGGGTCGTCACATGCGCGTCTCGCTGTTCGTGACGTGTCTGGCCGATCAGCTCTGGCCGTCGGCGGCCGTGGGCACCGTCCAAGTGCTCCGACGGCTGGGGTGCGTGGTGGAGTTCGACGAGCGCCAGACGTGCTGCGGGCAGCCGGCGTTCAACACCGGCTACCGCCCGGCGGCACGCACCCTCGCCCAGCGACTCATCGAGATCTTCGAATCGAGCACGGCCGACGCGATCGTCAGCCCGTCGGGCTCGTGCACGGCAATGGTGCACCATTATCACCAGCTGTTCGACGATGGCGGCTGGCGGGCGCGGGCGCGGGGGGTGGCGGAGCGGACGCACGAGCTCAGCTCCTTCCTCGTGAACCGACTGGGCGTGGAGGACGTGGGGGCGAGCTTCTCCGGGCGACTCACCTGGCACGACGCCTGCCACGGCCTGCGCGACCTGGGGATCAGGACCGAGCCGCGACGCCTGCTGCGCCGTGTGAAGGGTGCCGAGCTGGTCGAGCTCCCGAATGCGGAGACGTGCTGCGGCTTCGGCGGAACCTTCTCGGTGAAATATCCCGAGATCTCGGTGGCCATGCTCGACGAGAAGGTGGACGCCATCGAGCGAGCCGGTGTGGAGGCCGTGGTGTCCGGCGACGCGAGCTGTCTGATGCAGATCGGCGGCCGGCTGTCGCGCCGGGGATCGCCCGTCCGCGCCGTGCACCTGGCGGAAGTGCTGGCGTCCACCCTATGACCTTCGAGCGCGACGCACGGACGGCGCTGGCCGACGGCCAGCTGCGCGGCGCGTTGCGCCACGCGACGACGCTGTTCGGCGAGCGGCGGCGGGCGGCTCTCGCCACCGTGCCCGATTGGGAGGGCGCCCGCGACCGGGCCCGCGCGATCAAGGACGAGACGCTCGCGCACCTGGACCGCTACCTCGAGGAGTTCACGGCGAACGCGGAGCGCGCCGGCGCGCAGGTGCATTGGGCGCGCGACGCCGCCGAAGCGTGTGACATCATCGGCCGAATCGCCCAGCAGCGCGGGGCCCGCACCGTGGTCAAGAGCAAGAGCATGGCGTCGGAAGAAATCCACCTGAACGCCGCCCTCGCCCGGCGCGGCATCGAGCCCGTGGAGACCGACCTGGGCGAGTACATCGTCCAGCTCGCCGGCGAGACGCCATCGCACATCGTGGTCCCCGCGATCCACAAGACCAAGGCGCAGATCGCCGCGCTGTTCGCGGACAAGCTCGGGATCGCGCTCTCTGACGACGTCGCGACGCTGGCGGCGGCTGCCCGGCAAGCCTTGCGCCGCCGGTTCGCCGAGGCGGATCTCGGGATTTCGGGCGTCAACTTCGCCGTTGCGGAGACGGGCACAATCCTCATTCTCGAGAACGAGGGGAACGCGCGGCTCACCACGAGTCTCCCGCGCACGCACCTCGCGCTCATGGGAATCGAGAAAGTGATCCCGCGCTTCGCCGACCTGGAGGTCTTCCTGCAGCTGCTGCCCCGTTCCGGCACGGGCCAGGCGCTGACGGCGTATCAGTCGCTGCTTACGGGCACCAAGCGCCGCCCGGAGGACGAGGGGCCCGACGAGCTGCACATCGTCCTGCTGGACAACGGCCGCTCGCAAATGCTGGCATCCGCGGTGACACGGCAAACGCTCGCCTGCATTCGGTGCGGCGCGTGCCTCAACGCCTGTCCGGTGTACCGACAGATCGGCGGCCATGCCTACGGGTCGGTCTATCCCGGTCCCATCGGCGCGGTGTTGACGCCCCAGCTGCTCGGGACGGGGAGATCGTCCGAGCTCCCCTACGCGTCCAGTCTGTGTGGCGCCTGCCGCGACGTCTGCCCCGTGAAGATCGACATCCCGGCGGTGCTGCTTCATCTGCGCGCGCAGGCGGTCGATCGGGGCGCCGGGAAGCGGCGGGTGCTCGAGCGCCTCGCGTTCTGGGCCTACGCGACAGTCATGGCGCGGCCGCGCCTGCTGGAGTGGCTGGTGCGTGCCGCCCGGACGCTGCGAATCCTGCCGCCGCTCGCCGCCTGGACCAAGTGGCGCGATCTCCGTCCCCTCGCGCCCCGGAGCTTTCGCGAGCAGTGGCGGGCCGGCTTGCGCGATCAGCGAGACCCCAATGCGTAGCGGCGACGCCCGGCATGAGATCCTCTACGCGATCCGTACGAACCTGGCTCAGGACACCTCACCCCCGATCTTGAGTTCCCCCTCTCCCGAAGGGACAGGGGGACAGGGGGTGAGGACTCCCATCCCGCGCGATCTCGTGGCGCGGTTCAGGGAACAGCTCGTAGCGGTCGGCGCCCTGTGCACCGCCGTGCGAGGCGAAACGGAGGCCGCGGCCGCCCTGGCCCGGATCCTGACGGATGCGGGTGCCCGCCGCGTCGTCGGCTCGGACTCGGCCGTGGTGCAGCGGCTTCTGCACGCGATGGGCGACGGCTTCGAGCTCGAGCGTCTCGATCGCCTCTCGCGCGACGAGCTGTTCAGCTGCGACGCCGGCGTCACGACCGCGCAGTGGGGGATCGCCGAGACCGGCACACTCGTGTTGGAGTCGGCACGCGAGCAAAGCCGCCTGTTGTCGCTCGTGCCACCGATCCACGTGGCGGTATTATCCACGCGTTGCATCTGCGATTCGCTGGGGGACGCGCTCGCCCGCGTGAGCCCCGCCAGTCACGCTGTCACGTTCATTACCGGACCGTCGCGCACCTCCGACATCGAGCTGACGCTGGTGGTGGGGGTGCACGGTCCGCAGACGGTTCATGTGCTTCTCATGGAGGAAGCATGACCCTCAAGTCTCCCGCGATCCTGCTCGCCGCCCTGTGGATGTCCGGGTGCGGCGGATCCGGCGCCGGGCGGCGCGGTTCACAGGCCGGCGTCGAGCAGCCGCTCAAGATCGCCGTGATCCCCAAGGGCACGACCCACGAATTCTGGAAGAGCATCCATGCCGGGGCGATCCAGGCGGCGCGCGAGCTCACCGACCAGGGCACACCGGTCGACATCATCTGGAAAGGGCCGCTGCGCGAGGACGATCGCGAGCAACAGATCCAGGTGGTGGAGGGCTTTCTCAGCCAGGGCGTGCAAGGCATCGTGCTCGCGCCGCTCGACAGCCGCGCGCTGGTGCGCCCCGTCGAAGAGGCCCGGCGCGCCGGGGTCCCGACGGTGATCATCGATTCCAGACTCGAGTCGGACGTGGTCGTCAGCTTCGTGGCCACCGACAACCACAAGGGCGGGCAGCTGGCCGCGAGCCGACTGGGCGAGCTGCTCGGCGGCAAGGGCAAGGTGCTGCTGCTGCGCTATGCCGAGGGATCGGCGAGCACAACAGAGCGGGAGCGGGGGTTTCTCGAGGAGCTGCGCTCGCGCTATCCGGCGATCGTGCTCGTCTCGGCCGACCAATACGCCGGCCCGACGCGGGAGACGGCCAAGCGCGCCTCGGAAAATCTGCTCAACCGCTACAGCGGCGATTTGCAGGGCATCTTCACCCCCAACGAATCCTCGACGATCGGGATGCTGCTGGCCTTACAAGATGTCGGCCTGGCGGGCAAGGTCCGATTCATCGGCTTCGATGCCGCCAGGACGCTGATCGACGCGGTCCGCGCGCGACAGCTCGACGGCGTGGTGGCCCAGAACCCGATGCGGATGGGATACCTCGGCGTCAAGACGATGGCCGATCAGCTCCGCGGCAAGCCGGTCGAGCGGCTCGTCGACACCGGTGTCATGCTCGTCACGTCGGCGAACCTCGATTCCGCAGCCACGCAGGCCTTCGTGAGCCCGCCGATCGCGCGCTATCTCAACGAGCCATGAGCGTGGAGGCGACAGGCCCGGTGCTCGAGCTGCGCGGCCTCGCGAAGCGGTTCGGCGCGACGGTGGCGCTGGACGGGGTTGACCTCGAGCTCCGAGGCGGGGAGGTCCACGCCCTGATCGGCGAGAACGGCGCCGGCAAGAGCACGCTGATGAGCATCGTCGCCGGCGCAGTGCGTCCCGATCGCGGCGCGATGCGGGTCGACGGCCGGCCGTACGCCCCGCGGACGCCCTTCGAGGCACGACGGCACGGCGTCGCGCTCATCCACCAGGAGCTGTCGCTGTGCCCGCACCTCTCCGTGACGGAGAACATCCTGCTCGGCGCCGAGCCGTCGCGCTGGGGCTGGCTCGACGGGCCGGCGGCTCGCCGGCGGACGCAGGGCCTGTTGGACCACTTCGCCCATCCGGACTTGCGCCCCGACGCGCGGGTGGGCGAGCTGCCGCTGGGCGCGCGGCAGGTCGTCGAGATCTGCCGTGCGTTGGCGGCGGATGCACGCATCCTCCTGATGGATGAGCCGACAAGCAGTTTCCAGCGCGCCGAGATCGACCACCTGTTCGCGCTGATCCGGCGACTCGCGGCGCAGGGGATCGCCGTGGTGTACATCAGCCATTTTCTCGAAGAGGTCCGGGAGATCGCCGCGCGCTACACGGTCCTGCGCGACGGCAGGAGCGTCGACACCGGGACCATCGCGGGCGCGAGCACGGGCCACTTGATCGTGCAGATGGTGGGGCGCCCCGTGGCGGAGCTCTTTCCGGAGCGCACGCCTCCCCGAGGGGAAGAGGTCGTCCTCGCCGTGCGGGACATCGCCGCGCCGCCGGCGTTGCAGCATGCCAGCTTCGAGCTCGCACGCGGCGAAATCCTCGGGATCGCCGGGCTCGCGGGGTCGGGCCGGACCGAGCTCGTGCGCGCGCTGTTCGGGCTTCAGCCGGGGGCCTCCGGCCGGATCACGCTCCGGGACCGGGTGCTCGGCCCCGCCGGGAGGGGGGCCTCCGCGGCGCGGCGGATCGACCAGGGGTTCGGGTACCTGAGTGAGGACCGCACTCGAGAAGGCCTCGCGCTGGCGCTCTCGATCGCCGACAACGTGACGGCGACCCGCCTGTCCGCCTGCTCGAGGGCGTGGGGCTGGCTCGATCTTGCGCGGCAGAGCGCGGCGACCGGCGCCTGGATCGACGCGCTCCGCATTCGGGCGGCGACGCCGCGACAGCCCGTGCGCGCGCTCTCCGGCGGGAATCAGCAGAAGGTGGCGATCGCCAGGCTCTTGTACCAAGACGCAGCGGTGCTCCTCTTGGACGAGCCGACGCGGGGGATCGATGTCGGTAGCCGCGCGCAGATCTACGAGACCATCATGCGCGCCGCCGCGGAGGGGAAAGCGGTGCTGCTCGTCAGCTCCTACTTGCCCGAGCTGTTCGGGCTGTGTCACCGACTGGCGGTCATGACCCGGGGGCGCCTTTCCCCGGCGCGTCCGATCGAGGAGTGGACCCCGGAGGCCGTCCTGGCGACGGCAATCGGGGAGCAAGCCAGAGAGCCGTAGCGACGACGGCTTTGGGGGTTGGGGCGGGGCTGCCCCGTTATGGGGGCATGGACTTCCCCGACCAGGATCTGTTCATCCTGCTGGACCGCTACCTGGCCGGTGAGGCGTCGGCCGCGGAAGCGGCAGCGGTCCGGAACTGGCTCGCGGATGATTCCGCGCACGCGGCTCTGCTCGAGGACCTGCGCATGATCAAGCGGGTGGCGGCCGAGCGGCCGCCGGACAGCAGCGCGGACACGGCCTGGGCGAAGGCGCTCGACCAGCTGCAATCGGCCACGGCTCCCCGCTCGATCACGTGGCGGGTCGTACCGCCGCATCCGGCGGCGACGCCGCGCGCATCGCGCGGCCCCGTCTGGGTTGGCCTCGCCGCCGTCGTCGTTCTCGCCCTGGTCGGTGGTGTGCTGTGGCGCACGCAACCCTGGCGTGAGTTCGCTACCGACGCCGCTCATCGTCTCGTGATCCGGCTGCGTGACGGCACCCAGGTCACGCTCGCGCCCCGGAGCCGCCTGCGCTACCAGGCGGATTACGGGGACACCCGGCGCGACCTGCACCTCGAGGGCCAAGCGTATTTCCGGGTCGCGCACGATGCCGTGCGCCCGTTCCGCGTCCACACGCGCGGTAGCGTGGCCGAAGCCCTCGGTACGGCGTTCGCTGTCAGCGCGTATGTCGATCAACTCGCAACCGAAGTCGTCGTTACCCAGGGACGCGTGGCGTTGTGGCAGGCCGATACGGCGCCACGCACCGCAGCTCCTCAACCCGGGGCACAGCCCGCGCTCATGCTCGCCGCCGGCGACCTCGGGCGGCTCGATCCCAGCGGCGCCGCCACAATCCAGCGGGGCGTTGACGTCGAGCGGTACGTCGCGTGGACACGGGGCGTGCTCGTCTTCGACGGCACGCCGCTCGGTGAGGTCGCACTCGTGCTCGAGCGCTGGTACGACGTCGACATCCATCTGGCCGACAGCGCGCTCGGCGTGCGCCGGCTCACCGCGACCTTCCGCGACGAGCCGCTCGACCTTGTCTTGGCGCGTATTGCCCTGACGCTCGGCCTGCGGGTCGAGCGGACCGACCGGTCCGTGTTGTTGGTGCGCAAGCGTCGTTGATCCTCGCGCCGGGATCTTGCGGCGCATCGGAGTTACGCGCACAATAATGTGGTTGAACGCGCTCGGTCGCCGTCGATGCCACTCAAGAGCAGCTTCGCCAAAGAGCCTGAGATCGCCTTCGGCGACGTCAGTACCGACGCCGACGAACGCGCCTGGGTGGATCGCGTCCGCGCCGGGGACGTGGACGCGTTCGAGGCGCTGTATCGCACGTACTGGCAGCGGCTCTACGCGTTTGCCTTCCGCTACGTGCACTCGAAGGAGGATGCGGAAGAGGTCGCGCAGGAGGTGTTCTTCCGGATCTGGCGCCGCCGGGCCCACTGGGTCCTCGCCGGCGCGGTGCGAAACTACCTCTACCTCGCCGTCCGCAACGCCGCACGCGACCGCCTGGAGCGTGCCGCCGTGGCGCGCCGGTGGCTGGTCGGTCAGGTGGAGACAGCGCCCGAGGTCCAGCCCGAGCTGGAGGCAGCAGAGTTTGCTGCCACCGTGGAACGAGCCCTCGCCGAGCTCCCCCCCAAACGATCCGCGGTGTGCAAACTGCGGCTGATCGATGGCCTGAGCTACGCCCAGATCGCCGACCGGCTCGGCATCTGCGAGAAGACCGTGGAGACGCAACTCGCTCGCGGCCTGAAGGCCCTGCGCGACCAGATCCGCCAAGCCCGATAACCCCGCCCACCCTCGTCGTTCTGGCGGCCGGGCTCGGGACCCGCTACGGCGGGCTGAAGCAGCTCACCCCGGTGGGCCCGCGCGGCGAGGCGCTGCTCGACTACGGCGTGTACGACGCGGCGCGCGCCGGCTTCCGAAAGGTCGTCCTGGTGATCCGCCACGAGGTCGAGGGGCTGTTCCGCCGCCACGTGGCGGAGGTCATCGACGCCGGGGTGGAGGTCGCGTATGCGCGCCAGGCGCTCGACCCCTCACCGGCCGGCCGCACCAAGCCGTGGGGAACCGGCCATGCGGTCCTCGCTGCGGCACCGGAGATCTCGGGGCCGTTCGCCGTGATAAACGCCGACGACTTCTACGGCACAGCCGTCTACCGGATGCTCTTCGAACACCTCGCGACGCCCGCGGAGCACGCGCTGGTCGGTTACCCGCTGGGGGAGACACTGTCCTCCCACGGCGGCGTGTCGCGCGGCATTGTGGAATCGGACGCCCAGGGCCACCTGTCGCGGCTCACCGAAGTGACCGATATCGAGCCACGCGGCTCCGGGCTCACCGGGCGGACGACGGCCGGTCAAGCCGTGACGCTCGGCGGAGGCGAGCTCGCCTCCATGAATCTCTGGGGCTTCACGCGCGCGCTGCTGCCTGCCCTGGAGCGGCAGTTCGACCGCTTCCTCGAGATCCGGGGCGAGGACCCGGCTGCCGAGTTTCTGTTGGGTGAGGCGGTGGCCGCGCAGGTGGCAGCGGGCGAGACGCGGGTGCGCGTGCTGCGCTCGCGGGCGCGGTGGTTCGGCATGACCTTTTCGGCGGACGAGGCGGCGGTACGGGACGAGGTGGCACGCCTCGTCGACCAGGGGGCCTACCCTGCGAACCTCAAGGGCGGATTCGAGCGACTCGCATGCAACTGAACGGCTGGGACGGGATGGTGCTGGCGCTGTACGGCCTGTTGACCGTGGCGGTCGGCTTGGCGGTGACGCGGCGCGCGAGCCAGGGGCGGCAGGAGTTCTTCCTGTCGGGGCGGCGTCTCTCGTGGTGGCTCCTGGGCGTGTCGCTCGTCGCCACGACGTTCTCGACGGACACGCCGAACCTCGTCACCGATCTCGTGCGCACCGGCGGCGTGAGCCAGAACTGGGTCTGGTGGGCCTTCGCGGTCACCGGGATGTGCACCGTGTTCTTCTACGCCAAGCTGTGGCGGCGCTCCGCGACCCTGACCGACATCGCGTTCTACGAGGTGCGGTACTCCGGCCGGCCGGCAGCCTTCCTCCGGGGTTTCCGGGCAGTCTACCTGGGCGTGTTCTTCAACGTGATGATCATGGCGTCGGTGAATCTTTCCGCGACCAAGATCGCCGCAGTCATGCTCGGCTGGGATCGCCACACGGCAGTCCTCGTCGGGGGCACCGTCACCGTGCTCTACGCCGCCAGCTCCGGGCTGTCGGGGGTCGTGTTGACCGACTTCGTCCAATTCCTGATCGCGATGATCGGCGCCGTGACGGCGGCCGTCGTGGCGCTCCGGCTCCCCGAAGTCGGTGGCCTGTCGGGGCTGTTCGCCCACCCCGCGGTGGTCGGCCATCTGTCGTTGTTGCCCGATTTCTCGGACTGGACTACGGCGGCCAGCGTCTTGATCGTGCCGCTCGCCGTGCAGTGGTGGAGCACCTGGTATCCCGGCGCCGAGCCCGGGGGCGGGGGCTACGTGGCGCAGCGCATGCTCGCCGCGCGCAACGAGCGCGACGCCATGCGCTCGACCCTGCTCTTCAACGTGCTGCACTACGCCCTGCGGCCCTGGCCCTGGATCATCGTGGCACTCGCGTCGCTCGTCATCTATCCCAACCTCGACTCCATCGCCGCCCGATTTCCCCACATCGACCCCGCGATCGTGCGGGACGACCTGGCCTACTCCGCGATGCTCGTGTACCTCCCGCACGGGCTGCTCGGACTGATGGTCGCCTCGCTCGCGGCGGCGTACATGTCCACCATCAGCACCCACCTCAACTGGGGCGCGTCCTACGCGGTCGAGGACTGCTACCGCCGGTTCGTGGCGCCCCACAAGGATGAACGCCATTACGTGTGGGTGGGGCGCGCCGTGACGGTGGGGCTGATCGCGCTCGCTTCGGCGCTGTCGCTCTGGTTCCAGCACGCCTACCAGACGTTCCAGATCATGCTCCAGGTCGGGGCCGGGACCGGGCTGATCTACCTGCTGCGCTGGTTCTGGTGGCGGGTCAACGCGTGGAGCGAGATCGCCGGAATGGCGATCTCCTTCGTGGTGGCCGTGTATTTCCAGTTCGTCCACACGGCGCTCGGGTTCGCGCCGCTCTCCCCGACGCTCCAGCTCGTGATCGGCGTCGCTGTCACCACCGTCGGGTGGCTGGCCGTGACGTTCGCGACGCCGCCCACCGACCGCGCCACGCTCCAAGCGTTCTATGACCGCATTCGGCCCATGGGCCCAGGTTGGAGCGGCGCGGTGACGACCCGGCCGGCGACTCCTGGAGAAAGCGTGACCGCCGCATTCCTGTGCTGGTTCCTGGGCTGCGCCGTCATCTACGCCGCGCTGTTCGGCACCGGATACGTGTTGTACGGGAAGCCGCTGCCGGGGATCGTGTGCCTCGCGGCCGCCGGCGCGGCGGCATGGGGGCTGTTCCGCGCCCTGCCGCGAGTCGGGTTCGAGTGATTCGCTATTGGGGGATGACAAGGACGTTAGGGGAGGGGGAGCCGGCGAACCGTCGCGCCATCCGACGGCTCGGCGATGAACAGGTAGGCGTCGCGCGGGCCCGAGACGTTTTGCAAGGCGTAATACTCCCGCTCGAGCGCGCTCAGCACCTCCGCCACACGCCCGCGACCCGTGACGGCTACCACGCAGCCGCCGAAACCCGCGCCCGTGAGCCGGGCGCCCACCGCTCCCGCCTCCCGGGCGATCGCCACCAGCCGATCGAGCTCCGGCGAGCTCACTTCGTAGTCGTCTCGCAGGCTCGTGTGCGAAGCGTCGAGCAGCCGGCCAAACGTGGCGAGGTCGCCGCGGGCCACGGCGGCGACCGCTTCGCCCACCCGTGCCGCTTCGCTCACGACGTGACGGAACCGGGGACCGAGAGGGTGTGGAAGGGCGCTCGCGGCGTCGAGCAACGTCGCGAGCGGCCGCGCGGCCAGGAGCTCGGCGTACGACGTCGCGGGCGACAGACCCAGGCGGCGCACCACGATGTCACGTCCCTCGGCGGTCTCCCTGGTCCGCTCGTTGTAGGCACGCCGCGCCGCGCCCGACTTCTCCGCGTGAACGAGGCTCCAGGCCACGACGAACCGCCAGTCCGTCGGGAGGACGATGTGCGAGAGGCGCAGCGGGCTGAAGGCGATCTGCGTCGCGTGACCGGCGCGCCCGCCCAGGCTGATGGCCTGGTCCATCCCGCCGCCGGCCACGCCCACGTAGCGCTCGCCCTGGGCCAGCAGGTCCATCAGCTCGAGGGGCTCGTAGGCCACTGCATTCGCCGCCAACACCGTCACTGCGACGGCCACGACGAGCGCCGAGGACGAGCTCAGGCCGGCCGCGATCGGGAGGTCCGAGGCGACGACCCCGTCCACCCCCCGCAGCTCGCCGTACCGGCGCACCAGCGCCTGCCCCGCCGCCTGGAGGTAGTTGGCCCAGTCGCCCGGCCGCTCGGGCGGGATGTCGGAGCCGAGCACGAACTCTCGGGGCTCGAAGCGCGGGTCGAGGTTGCTGATGCGCATCGCGCGGTCGGCTCGCGCGCCGGCCGCGATGGTGATCCCCCGCTGGATGGCCATCGGAAACACCGGCAGCCCGCAGTAGTCCACGTGCTCGCCGATGAGATTCACGCGGCCCGGCGCCGCGGCGACGAGCCTGGGCGGCCCGCCGTGCCGCCGCGCGAAGGCGGGGACCACGCCGTCGTACTTCATGGCGCCGAAGATCACCGCATCCCGCCGCGGCTGGCAAGCGGCCGAGCGGGCCCCTTATCGTTGAGCGACCCCCTCACGGAGCGGTGACATGGACCATGAGCTGGATCGACGGGAGTTCGTGAAGACCGCCGCCGCGGGCGGACTCGGCCTCGTCTTTGGCGCCGCCGCGCCCGGCGCGCCCGGCGCGCCCGAGCAGGGGCAGATCTCCGTACCAGCGGGTAGCCTCTTCGCCGCGCCGCCCCTGGAGACCGTGCGTATCGGATTCGTCGGCGTCGGACACCAGGGCTCGAGCCACGTCGCAAACTTCTTGAAGATCGAGGGCGCCGTGGTCACGGCCATCTGTGACATCGTCCCGGAGAAGGTCGAGACGATGCAAACGCTCGTCACCGCCGCCGGCCGCCCCCGCCCTGCCGGCTACTCGCGCGGCCCCGAGGACTTCCGGCGGATGTGCGACGAGGAGGACCTCGACCTCGTGTTCACTGCCACGCCGTGGGAGTGGCACGCTCCTGTGTGTCTTGCGGCGATGCGGACCGGAAAGCACGCCGCCACGGAAGTGCCCATGACGGTCACCTTGGACGACTGCTGGGAGCTCGTCGAGGCGGCCCAAAAGACGCGGCGGCACTGCGTCATGATGGAAAACGTCTGCTACGACCGCCCCGAGATGATGATCCTCAACATGGTCCGCCAGGGGGTGTTCGGCGAGCTGCTCCACGCGGAGTGCGGTTACCTGCACGATCTTCGAGAGCTCAAGCTCACGGACTATTACGAGGGCCGCTGGCGGATCAGACACTCGATCCGACGCAACGGCGACCTCTACCCCACCCACGGCCTCGGGCCCGTGGCCCAGTGCCTCGACGTGAACCGCGGAAATCAGTTCGCCCATCTCACCTCGATAGCCTCGAGCTCGAGGGGGCTGAACCGCTGGGCCGCCGAGCACATCGGACCGGACAGCGCCGTGGCGCGTCAGGGGTACGCGCTGGGCGACGTCGTCACGAGCCTGATCCGGACCGTGGCCGGCCAGACCATCGTGATCACTCACGACACCAACTCACCGCGCCCGTACAGTCGCAACCTCCTGATTCAAGGTACGAAGGGCCTCGTCCAGAAGTATCCGGACCCGAAGATCCACGTCGAGGGGCGCAGTCCCGCCCATCAGTGGGAGGACCTGGAGCTGTATCGCGCCGAGTACGAGCACCCGGTGTGGCGGGCGCTCGAGGAGCGCTCGCGCGGCGCGGGGCACGGCGGGATGGACTACATCGAGGACTACCGGCTCATCGAGTGTCTGCGCGCCGGCACCCCCACGGACATGGACGTCTACGATGGCGCCGCGTGGAGCGCGGTGTCGGAGCTGTCCGAGCGCTCGATCGCGCGGGGGAGCCGGCCGATGGAGTTCCCCGATTTCACGCGGGGTGCCTGGAAGACCCGCCCTCCGCTCGGGATCACCGCGCCTAGCCCCTAGCCCCCGCCCCGGGGAGGTTGGTGGAGGCTAGTGGAGGCGACCCCCACCAACCTCCCTACGGGTTTGGGGGTTGGGATGCGGCTGCCCCGTTATTAAGGCGTGTACATGAGTAGTCCACCGTCATGCCCGTCTGCGTCGGAGAGTAGACTCATGCACCGCATTGCCTTGCCTCATCTCGTGCTGATGTGTGCGATGTCGGCGCTCCCCCTCCCCCTCCCCCACCGCATCGGTGCGCAGCAGCTGGGCGACCCGACCGCAAGCCGGGCCCCGCGATTCCTCCTGGCCATGGCCGAGCGATCCAAGCCGGTACCCGTCGATCTGAAGCGATCGGCGGTCTTGCGCCAACCGCTCTCGCTCGCGTTCGACGGGGCCACGCTCAAGGAGGCTCTGGCGGAGATCTCCCGGCAGGCGGGACTCAGCCTGGTCTACGCCGACGACGTGTTGCCGGTCGCGACGCTCGTGAACCTGCGCGCGGAGCACATCACCGTAGCCGCTGCGCTGATGGACGTCCTGCTCGATGCGGGCGTTGACGTCGTGTTCACGCCGGAGGGGCGGGCCACGCTGGCGAAGCGGCCGGCGGGCCCCGCCCTGCAGCTGGGCACGATCACGGGGACGGTGACCGCGTCGGAAACCAGGGCTCCCCTGGCGCGCGCCACGGTGGTCGTCGTCGGGACGCGTCTCTCCGCCGAGACCGATGCCACGGGACGCTATAGCATCAGCGCCGTGCCGGTGGGGACGCATCGCGTGCGGGCCCGGATGCTCGGCTACGCACCCGTCGATACGAGCGTGGTCGTCGAGGACAACCAAGAGACGGCGCTCGATTTTCAGCTCAAGGCACACGCGATCGAGCTGGAGGCGGTCGTCGCCGTGGGCTATGGGGAAAAGCGCCGCGAAGATCTCACCGGAGCTGTGACGACCGTTGGCCCTGAAGTCCTGAATGGACAACCGATCACCAACACCGTGGCGGCACTGCAGGGCGCGATGCCTGGATTGATCGTGCAGCGGTCTGGGGGGCAGCCGGGGGTGGAAGACTTCGATCTGAATCTGCGGGGTGTTTCATCGGTCAATGCAGGAGATAACAATGCAGCGAATACTCCTCTGGTTTTGATCGACGGGGTCCCCGGCAAACTTGATCTGCTGAACCCCGCGGACATCGAATCGATCACGGCGTTGAAGGATGCCGCTGCGTCGATCTACGGCGCGCGGGCGGCCGACGGAGTGCTGCTGGTCACGACCAGGCGCGGCACGCGCACGGCGCCGACCTTTACCTACAGCAACAACACAGCCGTCACCAGGTTAACGGGAATGATGGATACGCCCAATAATTATCAGATGGCGGTCATGGATAATGAGGCAAACATCCACAACGGGGCGGCGCCGATGTACACCCCGGATCTGCTCAACCGGGTCCGCATCGGCGATCCGACTCCCATCCCGCACCCGATCTACGCGAGCTCGGGGTGGATGCTCTTCTTTACGAACACTGATTGGCGCAAAGCCGTGTTCGAAAACGGCTTCGAGCAGAAGCACACGCTGTCGGTCTCGGGCGGCGGCCAGAATTCCACCTACTACGTGTCGGCGGCTTATTCGGATCAGAACGGCGTGATTCGCTACGCGAACGACAATAACAAACGCTATCAACTCAGGCTGAATTACGACTACGATTTCTCCCGGCGCGTCCGTCTGGAATCACGCCTCGGCGTAGAGAATCAGGACCGGTCGGACATCGGCGGCCTTAGCCACGCTTCCTGGTGTAGCTGCCCCTGGCTCGTCGTGGAAGCGATCTTTGGGATGCCCAATCATCCGGTCTACACGGAGAGCGGTCAGCACTTTTTTGCGCAGGGTGGCTGGGGCAACGCCGTGGCTCAAGCGAAGGAAGCCGCGACGGCCATGTTTGCCACGCGGAACGTCAATACCAATTTCAAATTGATCGTCGAGCCGCTGGATGGCCTGAAGTTGAATCTCCAGTCCGGCATCGATTACCGCTCGGACGACAACACAGACATCGGCAAGTCCTTCCCGTTGTACCGGTGGGATAACAGCAGCATCGCCTACTATTCCATAACGAATCCCGATCAGAACTGGGTCGGTCGGTACAATTCGACCACAATACACCGGAACTACGTCGGGTATGCGCAGTTCACGAGAACGTTTGCGGACCGGCACGCGGTCGAGTTGATGGGCGGCATATCGCACGAAGACGACGACGTGGACTGGTTCCAGGCGGGCCGATACAACTTTGCGAACCAGGACGTGTGGGGCCTCAATCTCGGGGGGACCGACAACACGTGGACCGGCGGCGGCGGCTCGCAGTGGGCGATCCGATCGCTCTTCTCCCGCTTGAGTTACGGGTTCAACAACAGGTACCTGCTCGATGCCACGCTGCGCTATGATGGCAGCTCCCGCTTCCGCCCTGAAAAGCGCTGGGGATTTTTCCCGGGCGTGTCGCTCGCCTGGCGGATCTCCGAAGAGCCCTTTGCGCGCCGCCACCTCGGCACATTCACTGATCTGAAGCTGCGCGCCTCGTACGGCGAGACCGGGAATCAGGAGGGCATCAACCTGTACGACTACCTGCAGCTGATCACCATCGGCCGTGGGGTTCCGTATCCGTTCGGAGCCGGTGGCCAGGATCAATCGGCATTTCTGTCGGGCATGGTTTCGAAAGACAGAACGTGGGAGACGATCGCTACGACCAACGTGGGATGGGACGCCACGCTGTTGTCATCCCGCCTCAACGTGACGTTCGACTACTTTGTCAAACGCAACAAAGACATGCTGGTGCCCGTCACGTACCCCGCCTTGCTAGGGGCAACACCGCCGTTCTCAAACGCGGGTGAGCTCAAGGCCTGGGGCTTCGAAACATCGGTTGGATGGAAAGGAGCGATCCGGGGGCTGCAGTATTCGGCACGGATATCGCTCAGCGATGCCCAGAACAAGGTCGTGAACTATGGCGGCCAGGACACCTATGTCCTGGGCTACAACTTTGTACGCCAGGGCTATCCGGTGAACACGTATTTCGGCTACGTGTTCGACGGCTTGATCCGCACGCAGGCCGAGCTCGATGCGTATAAACTGCTCGGCGGCGTTCCCGGCGACATCGGGATCGGCGACGCGCGGTACAAGGACATCAACGGCGATGGCAAGATCAGCCTATACGGGGACAGTCCCGGTCAGGACGGTGATGTCGTCAATCTGGGGAATCTCGCGCCGCGGTACACCTACGGGATAAACCTGAACGCCGGATGGAAGCGGTTTGATCTCAGCGTTTTCTTCCAGGGGGTGGGCAAGCGGACGCTCTTCCGGGACGGTGACTACCGCATGCCCTGGAGTGATTGGTGGAGACAACCGCCACTGTTCTACTATGGCCAAACCTGGAACGAAGATCGCCCCAACGCTCCCTATCCGCGTCTCACGCACGGCAACATCAGATTCTGGAATTACCAGCCGTCGTCGTTGCAGGCGATCAATGCGGCTTACCTGCGGTTGAAGAATCTGCAGATCGGGTTCTCCCTCCCGGAGCGTCTCATCGCGCGGGCTCGAATGACGCGAGCGAGAGTCTATTTCAGTGGGTTTGACCTGTGGGAGAAGCACCATGTGAAGGGCGGCTGGGATCCTGAATCGCCCGCGCTTGGCTTCAACTATCCATTCCAGCGGCTGTACTCCTTCGGCTTGGATATCACCTTCTAATGGGGCGCCCATTCATGAACCGGCTCGCTGTCACATATACGGGCGCCCTCCTCATGCTGGCGCTGGGCTGCAAAGACCTGAATCTCGGCCCGAAGGATCAAGTCTCGGATGCCTCGTTCTGGAAGAACCCGGATCAGTTCCGACTCGCTGCCAACGATTTCTATTTCGCGCTGCGAGGAGCCCATAACTACACTGAGATTAATTCGGATATTGCCACGGGCAGCGGGAGCACGGAAATGTCGTCAGTGAGCAATGGGTCGTATTTGCCGGCGGCGAATTCCGACCTGTGGAACAATGCATACGCGGGGATCCGGGCGACCAATTATCTGCTCGATAAAGCCGCGCAATCGGGGCTGGGACCACAAATCGATCGCTGGGTAGGCGAGGCTCTGTTCTTCCGGGCGTATCACTACTGGAATCTGGTGAAGACGTACGGCGGTGTGCCGCTGATCACCACGGTGCTCGACGTCACCTCGCCGGAGGTGTACACACCGCGAGCGACGCAACAAGCGGTCATTGATCTCATCATTGCCGACCTCGACAACGCCGTGCCGAAGCTCCTCAAGCAGAGCGAGCTCAGCGGCGACGAGATGGGCCGCGTGACGCAAGGCGCGGCGCTCGCGCTGAAGGCCCGGGCCGGGCTGTACCAGGGTACTTGGCGGAAGTACCACGCTGAGGGAGATCCCGCGGCGATGCTCACGGCGGCGATCAATGCCGCGGAGCAACTGATTACGTCAAATGAGTACGATCTGTATACCGACCACGGCACAGACAGCAGTTACAAGTTCCTGTTCATCCTGCAGGGCGATGATAGTAAGGAAGTGATCTTGGCGAGACGGTATTACGCGGGTCGCGCCACCCACAACTGGACCCGCGAGCTGTGGTTCAATTACATGATCCCCACCAAAACGCTGGCGGACCTGTACCTGGCCACGGACGGGTTACCCATTGCCACCTCGCCGCTGTTCAAGGGATACGACTCGCTGACGAGTGAATTCCAGAACCGCGACCCGAGAATGGCGATGACGTTCGTCGTCCCCGGCAGCGACGTCTTCCAGGAGAGTGGGTTCCAGCCGGTCTTTCCGGGTTTCTCGGGCAGTAACGCGACCCGCACCGGCTACATGCTGCGCAAATTCCTGGACGAAACGGTTGAGGCGACGCAGTTCGCCGGTCAGTACGACTTCAAGGAATTTCGCTACGGAGAGGTATTACTGATCCTCGCCGAAGCGTTGTACGAGCGGGACGGTCTCATCTCCGATGCCGACCTGGCCAGAACGATCGGTCTGCTGCGGGCGCGGGTGGGTATGCCGGCGCTGACGAACGGCTTCGTCACGAGCAACGCGTTGAACGTGCTCACGGAGATCCGGAGAGAGCGGACCGCGGAATTGGCATTCGAGGGATTCCGGCGTGACGATCTACGCCGCTGGAAAACGGCAGAAACGGAGATGCCACAGGCTCTTCGCGGCGTGAAGTTCGTCGGCACGGAATATCAGCAACGGTATCCCACGCTGGTGATCGGGACGGACATCCAGGTTGACGCCAACGGTTTCATCGTGTCAGAGGCTGCCGTCTCACGCCAATTCCTCCCCAAGCACTATCTCGATCCAATTCCCTTGCAGCAGATTCAATTGTCACACGGGACGCTCACCCAAAATCCGGGATGGTGATGCGCCGGATCCTCGCGGCCTGTTGCCTCTCCTGTCTGGTCGCCACCCGAGTCCAGGCGCAGGACGGACAGGAGCGCCGCGCGCAAATCGCTCCCGGCACAGTCCCCGTCCCGCCGTACCATTTCCAACCCGAATACACATTCGATGCTCCTGGAGACCCGCTACGGTGGTCGCGGCAGCCCAGGGGGCTGAATGTGTCGTTCGCTTCTACGGATCAGGCGTACTTCAGAAGCGAGGTGCCCGACTTGCCACAGCCATCCCAGCTGTGGGAAGCAACCGGATGGAAAGGCGAACGGTTGAATACCGAGCTGGTCGTCTGGTCACCGGATACCGTGAATCAGATCCGCGCCGCCGTCAGCGATCTCGTCAACGGGAGCGGACGCATTCTGGCCGGCGCCAATGTGCACGTGTCTCTCGTTCGCTATGTCGTATCGAACTACCCCTACGGTGCCAACGAGGTGAGCTGCGGGGCGACAGATTCGAACCCGCCCTATCTCATGCCGGACCGGCTGGAGCCGTTCCAGCGGTTCGATCTGCCCGCGAACACTGCCAGGCCGATCTGGCTGTCCCTGGACATTCCGGCCGGCACGGCACCCGGCCTGTACCGGGGGACGATTGCAGTCAGCTCCGAGAAGGGTAGCGCGACGCTGCGGGCCCAAATCACCGTTCAAGCCCGGACGTTGCCCCCACCCGGTGATTGGAAGTTCAGGTTGGATTTATGGCAGAATCCCTGGGTCATCGCATGGTACTATCACGTCGCGCCCTGGTCGGACGAGCACAAGGCGCTGCTCAAGGAGCATCTCCGGCTCTATGCGGATGCAGGTGGGAAATACATCACCACCTACGCCGTCCACTCCCCGTGGTCCGATAACTCCTACATGATCGAAGGGAGTATGATCGAGTGGACCAAGCGGGTGGACGGGACATGGAAATTCGATTACGACATCTTCGACCAATACGTGCAACTGGCGATGGCCGCCGGCGTGAACAAGGCGATCACGATCTATACGCCGCTTCCCTGGGGGAACAGGTTCCGCTACTTGGACGAACGATCGGGAAATTACGTCTACGAGACATGGGCACCGGACTCCGCGACCTTCGCGTCGGTCTGGCCTGTGTTTCTCGGCGATCTCAAGCGCCACCTGCAGCAGCGCGGCTGGTTCGACCGCACCTATCTCGGCATCAATGAAAACGAATTGCCGCACACGCTGGCCGCGATCCGCATGATCAAGGCGCATTCCCGGGCCTGGAAGATCACCTACGCGGGGAACTGGCACACGGAGCTGGACTCGCTCCTCAACGATTACTCTCCGATCATCACCAGCGAGCCGAGCCAGCAGGAGGTTCGAGGCCGTTCCGCACGGGGGTCCACCACCACCTATTACGTTTGCTGCACCCCCCAGAAGCCTAACACGTTTGTGTTCTCGCCGCCGATCGAAGGCCGTTATATCGGTTGGTATGCGGCGGCGTACGGGTATGATGGTTTCTTACGCTGGGCCTACGATGCCTGGCCGGCCGATCCGGTGCGGGATGCGCGCCATGCGTTGTGGCCCGCGGGAGATGAGTTTCTCGTTTATCCTGGAGCGAGCAGCAGTGTCCGGTTTGAAAAGCTGCGCGAGGGAATCGTCGATTATGAGAAAATTCGCATCCTGCGGGCGCTGGCATCCCGATCAGCGGATGGCACGATCAGACGGCAGCTCCAGCAACTGGACGATCAGTTGAGCACATTCGTGGGAGATCGCGATTATAGTAAACGGAATTACGATCAGACGAGAATCACGGAAGCCGTCCACACGGGGATGCGGATGCTGGAGGCGTTAAGCGAGCGCCTTGCGCGATAGCGGAGTGGTCTGTAGCGAAGCTCAGGATTACGTCCCCACCCACGAACTGATCCCCGCCGGTCCGGTTCCGACCGCGTTCGATCCGGATGGTGTCTATCCGTACGTCAGCTACTCGGAAACCTCCCACCGACCGGTGCTCAAGCGGTACCGGTTCGTCGCATTGGAGAATGACAGGATCAAGGTCGTGATTTGTCCCGACCTCGGCGGAAGAGTCACATCAATAGTTCATAAGGGATCAGGCAAGGAAGCGCTGTACGTTCCGGACGTCGTCAGGCCGACGCGCATTTTGCCGCGGTTCGGCTTTGTCGCCGGCGGCATCGAAGTGAGCTTCCCCATCTCGCATTCTCCCACCCAAAACGACCCGGTACTCTACGCCATCGAGCGAACGGCCGGGCGTGTGTACGTCACCTGTGGAGAGCGGGAATTGCGATTCGGCATGCAGTGGTCGGTGGAGTATTCGCTGGGTGCTGGCGATGATTTCTTGACGCAGCGCGCCGTCTTTCATAACCCCGGGGGTTCACCACACCCCTGGATGTCCTGGTCGAATGCTGCCGTGCCGGCCGCTCCGGATACGGAATTCCATTTTCCAAGCGGCGAGGTGCTATCGCATTCCTCCAAGCTGGAAACCATCGATTGGCAGGAATCAGGGCCCAAGCGCGAGTCGGATATAAGGGAAATGACGGGCTTCTTTTGGAAGACGAAGGCTGCCAACGCGTTTGGTGCCTTTACGCCGTCACGAGGGACCGGGTTGTATCACATTGCCGCTGCAGCGATCTCGCCGGGAATGAAATTATGGAGCTATGGCGTCGGGAAAGATCGCGCCTGGGCCACCCTGAGTACTGCAAGAGACGACCCCTACGTCGAGATCCAGGGCGGACCCATGGGTGATCAGTCCATAAAGCTGGAGTTACAACCTAAGGAAACCCGATGGCACTCGGAGTTTTGGATCCCTTCAGACAAGGCCTTGGATATCCACGCGTTGAAGGTGCCGAAGGTAGAGCTCAGACCGCTGAGCGAAGTTCCGCTGTTCGATTGGGCGCGGGAAGCTGAAGTTCAGGTATGGAAAGATCTCCTGCGAGCTCATAAGACTAAAGGAAGGCGACCAGAGCCCCCTGAGATTCATCAGTGCCTTTGGGCCCCCTCCGGAATGGAACACATGGACGTTGCTTTTAGGTGGGCGATCAAGACTACCAAAGGTGACAAGACAGAATTGTGGAAATGTCATTACGGGACCTGGCTCGCCGGAACAGGAAAGAAGAAGGAGGCTACTCACGTTCTGTCTACGAGCAGCCTAGGGGTCGCACGGGCGTTGTTGGCCAGGCTGCTTGAATTGGAAGGCGATCTCGAGCGTGCCAGCAAGGCCCTGGCATCTATTCAGGAGCCATGGCTGCGATTGCATCCGCAGGTCATGGTCGCGCGCGATACAGTGCTTCGCACATTGGGAACGCACACCCTGGACGAACGAGAGAATTGGTTAAACCAAGTAGCGGCACTACAGGATGAATGGGTAATAGAAAGGCGCGTACAGCTCTTGATTGATAAGGGTGAATTTCACAAGGCTAAACAACTCCTGCTGTCAGTTTCGTTTCAGAAGGTGCATCAGAGGTATGCCCGCACGGCATTGTGGAATCAGTTGTGCGAACAACTACGTGAACCTTGCCTGCCCATCCCCGCCGAGCTGGGAGAAGATCAGTTAGCCCCGTTTGGTGCCTATCGGGAGTTTGGATGAACCGCCGCACGTTCGTCTCCGCGGGCATGGCCACCGCCTTCGGAGGCGGTGCGCTGACCCAGCGCTCGCGACCCCCACGCCCGCGTCCCACACCGCAGCAGCTCGCCTGGCAGCGGGCCGAGCTCGCGATGTTCGTTCACTTCACGGTCAACACCTTCACCGATCGCGAATGGGGCGACGGCACCGAGGATCCCCGCATCTTCAACCCGACCCGCCTCGATGCCCGGCAGTGGGCGCGCACGGCCAGGACGGGTGGGTTCCGCACGATGATCCTCACCGCCAAGCACCACGACGGCTTCTGCCTGTGGCCGACGGAGACCACGAATCACTCGGTGCGCGCGAGCCCCTGGCGCGAGGGACGGGGCGATGTGGTGCGCGAGTTCGCGGACGCCTGTCGCGCGGAAGGACTCGGCGTCGGACTGTACCTCTCTCCGTGGGATCGGCACGAGCCGTCCTACGGCGACTCCCCGCGCTACAACGACGTCTACGCGCGACAGCTCAGCGAGCTGCTCACCCGCTACGGGCCCATCGTGGAAGTCTGGTTCGATGGTGCCAACGGTGAGGGACCGAACGGAAAGCGACAAACCTACGACTGGCCGCGCGTCCATGGGCTCGTCCGCACGCTCCAACCGGACGCGCTCATGTTCTCGGACGCGGGGCCCGACATCCGCTGGATCGGTAACGAAAGGGGGATCGCCGGCGATCCGAACTGGTGCACGGTCGATCCCGCCGCCGTCCCCTACCCCGGCATCGGCGGCGATGCCGTCATCCGCGAGCTGCAGCACGGAGATCCGCACGGCAGCGTGTGGCGGCCCGGGGAGGCCGATGTGTCGATCCGCCCGGGGTGGTTCTGGCACACGAGCGAGGACGAGAAGGTCCGGACAGCGGAGAACCTCGTCGAGCTGTACTGCTCGAGCGTGGGGCGGAACGCCGGGCTTCTCCTCAACGTCCCTCCTACGTCCGAAGGACTGTTTCACGCCACGGACGTCGCGCGGATCGCCGAGTTCGCCGAGCGGCTGCGCACTATGTTCGCGACGAACGTCGCCGCGGGGGCGCGGCGGACTGCAAGCGACGGAGGAAAGGGCGACGTGAAGACGGGATGGGTGGAGCTCGAGCTGGCGCACCCCGCCACGTTCGACATGGCATGCTTGCAGGAAGCGATCGAGTACGGGCAGAGCGTGGCGCGCTACTCGCTCCAGGCGTGGACCGGAGCTCGGTGGACGACGCTCGCGCGCGGGACGACGATCGGCCACAAGAAGCTCGATCGCTTTCCCGCCGTCACCGCCAGCCGCGTGCGGCTGACGATCGACGCGGCGGTCGACACGCCGCGCATCGCGGACCTGGCGCTGTACCGCTTGACGTAGGTGCGCTGCACGCTGCGCTCCTACCTTTCCGCGATCCCCGAGATCCTGGCAATACGTCCGTTGCTCAGGCGCGACAATCAGTTCCCAGGTGATTTTGAGGCCGAGCGGTCGGGGCCGTGGCGGCGACGCAACACCTCGGATTGTGTCCTATCTCACGTGTGTTTCGGTCTGGGACTTGCGACCGCTTCGCGCGGAGCTCGCACGTCGTCGTCGAACGTTTCCCGTCCCACCCCGCCGCGCCTGGAGAGAAGCATGAGCCCTACCACCACCCGTCGAGTGTCGCTTCTCATCACGATCGTTACAGCCACGCTCGGACCGGCGGCGCGCCTCGCCACGGGGCAGACCGAGGGCTCGATCCGTGGAACGGTCGTCTCCAGGGCCGACCAGCATCCGATCCCGGACGCGCGCGTGTCCGTGGCGGGCGCCAATCGGACGGCCGTGACGAATCAGAACGGTGAGTACGTGATCTCGGACGTTCCGGTCGGCACGTATCGCGTACAGGTGCGAATGATCGGTTTCGGCGAACGGACCGACACGGTCACGGTGACGGCCGGAGAGGTTGCAACTGCGCACTTCTCGCTCGAGCCGAGGGCGAGCGTTCTCGATGCCGTAACGGTCACCGCCCTTGGGATCGAGCGGACCCAGCGCGAGACGCCGTACGCCATGAGCCAAGTCAACGCGGCAGAGCTGACGAAGGCCAGCCCCCTCACCGTGCAATCCGCGTTGTACGGGGAGGTGCCCGGCCTCAAGATCCAGCAGAACGCCTCCGGGCCCACCGGGGGGACGAACATCACGATCCGGGGCATCAAGTCGATCCTTGGGAACAATCGTCCGTTGGTCGTGGTCGACGGCATCCCGATCCGGGACGACAGCTCAGGCTACAGCGACGTCGGGTGGGTGTACGACCGCGACCTGGGCACGGGTATCAACGACATCAATCCGAACGACATCGCGTCGGTGAACGTGCTGAAGGGCGCAAGCGCGTCGGCGCTGTACGGCTCCCAGGCGGCGAACGGCGTCATCCTGATCACCACCAAGCAGGGCGTGAAGAACACCGGCCTGGGGATGGATTTCAGCTCGTCGTCGCTGTTCGACAACGTCGCCTATGTGCCGGACTACCAGAACGAGTACGGCGGAGGCATCAACGGATTGATCCTCCGTTTTCGGCCCAACGACGGCGAGTTCATGATCGACCCGGTGACGGGTACCCCGTACGCCGCCTACGGGGGGGGTATCGGCGCCGCGCACAGCTGGGGTCCCCCGATGCGAGGACAGATGGTCATGTGGTGGGACGGGACGATGCGTCCGTTCACGCCGCAGCCCGACAATTACCGGGATCTCTATCAGAACGGGCGCACCCTCGAGAACAGCGTGTCGTTTTCCAATGCCACCGATCGCAGTCGCTATCGCCTCGCGTACACCAGGAACGAGTGGACCGGCACGTTCCCGGGGGCTCAACAGTCCCGCAACACCGTGAGTCTCACCGGCGACCTGCACCTGTCGGACAGGCTGCGGGCGAATCTCACGTTCAACTACTACGACAAGGCACTCACGAATCCGCCGCCCAAGGTGTACGTCGCGTTCTCCTTCCCCCGATCGCTCAAGACGGACTTGCTGCGGCAGGACTACAAGACCGCCGCCGGGTACATGACGACGTCTCGTGACTACCCTCGCCTCCACACCACGGAAGAGCAGCTGATGCGGGAGGTGTTGTGGGAAGGGCTTCAAAACCGCTACGAGGTGGGACAAGACCGGCTGGTAGGGTCGCTCAGATTGAACTACGCGTTCGCCGACTGGCTGACGCTCCGGTTGCAGGGGGGGACCGACTACGCGGACAACACGATCGAGTACGACCAGCGGACGTCGCAGCCCGCGAGCCTCGGGCCGTCAGGTGGGTACCAGGTGCGGCGGCGGCAGGATCGCGTCCTGTATGGCGACGTGCTGTTGAGCGCGCAGCGTACGCTGACGCCCGCACTGGGCCTCAGTCTCCAGGTCGGCGCCGCGACGACGCGGAACCGCACCGGTGAAACGGCGGCGTGGACCAACGGTGGACTGGTCGCCGAGAACTGGTTCAGCGTGAACAACTCGTCGAGCACGCCGGGTCAGTACGCGGGGCGAGCCGCAGACCGCACGGACGGGGTGTTCGGCAGCGCGACCCTCTCCTATCGCGATTTCCTCTACCTGACCGCCACGGGGCGGAACGACTGGACCTCCACGCTGCCGCCCGAGAGCAACTCGTACTTCTATCCGTCGGTCGGGGCGAGCTTCATCTTTAGCGACGCGTTCCGGCTTCCCTCGCAGATCTCCTCAGGCAAGGTCCGCGTCAACTACGCGGAAGTGGGACGCGGCGCACCGCGCTACCTCGCGAACAACGTCTACAGCTTCACCAGCTGGGACGGCGGCGTGCTCCTCAACAGCTTCTCCACGACCGTCCCCCCGCTGGCGTTGAAGCCCGAACGCAAGCAGGAAACCGAAATCGGGCTCGAGATGGGTTTCCTCGACGAGCGCTGGCACGTGGATGGCTCCTTCTATCACCAGCGTAACGTGGACCAGATCATCCCGCTCGCCATCGCCGCGAGTTCGGGAGCCACCAACGTCGTCGTGAACGCCGGCCTCATGACGAACACAGGACAGGAGCTGCAGCTCTCCGGACTTCCCATTCGCACGGGCGACTTCCAGTGGAGCACCACGGTGAACTTCAGCCGGAACCGGAACGAGGTCCGGCGGCTCGCGGCCGGGCTCGAGACCCTCGTGCTCCAGAACTTCGAGGACAACCTCTACATCGAGGCGCGACCCAACCACCCGTTCGGCGAGATCTACGGGTACGACGTCCGGCGCGCACCCGGCGGCCAGAAGATCGTGGACCAGAACGGCTTCTACGCCAAGAGCGACACGCTGAGTCTGGTCGGCAACATCATGCCCAACTGGCTCGGCGGCCTGAACAACACGTTCCAGTACAAGGGCTTCTCCCTGTCGCTCCTCTTCGACGTTCGCATGGGCGGCAACTACGCCAGCATGTCGGACTATTACGCGCTCGCCACCGGGAGGGCCAAGGAGACGCTGTTCGGTCGCGACCAGGCGCACGGCGGGCTGCCGTACTACATCGACCCCGCCGGGAACTACGTCCAGCTCCCGAGTCACGACGCCGTCGCGCCAGGCGGGGCGATGGTGTTTCACGACGGGATCATCCTGCCCGGTGCAAATGAGGTGCTCGACGCGAGCGGCAACGTCGTCGGCTACGCGCCGAACGACCACCTGGTGCCCGAGTGGGAGTACTACGAGACGAACTTCGACTGGAAGAATCAGGGGATCTATCCCCGGGTCGTGTACAAGAACAACTACATCAAGCTGCGCGAGCTGACGCTGAGCTTCGACCTGCCAGCCGCGTGGGCGCGGCACGTTCCCGCCCGAAATCTCCGGCTGTCCATCATCGGCCGGAATCTGTTCTACCTGTACAAGACCGTCCCCAACATCGACCCCGAATCCGCCACGTCCACCGTGGACTACCGGCAAGGGCTGAACGACTACGGCGCCTACCACCCGACGACACGCAGCATCGGGTTCAAGATCACGGGCTCGTTCTGAGATGAGGACGCCAATGACAGACACCATCGCAAGGACCGCTCGTCTCCTGGCGCTCCCGGTGATCGCCCTCGCCTCGGCGACGGGGTGCCGGGATGCGTACGACTCGCTGTTCCTGGACCCGGACAAGTCCACGACGGCACGGATCGAATACGTGTTCACTCAAGGCCTCATCGACACGGACTTCCCGATTCATTACGGTGAATGGTACTGGCAGGTCTACAACAACGTCGCCACGTGGGCGCAGGTGTCGGGCACCGTCAATGACGTGAACATGATGCGGCCCGTCAGCGATCAGTGGCAGAACACGTGGATCGACTACTACACGAAAGCCGCGATGGACATGCGGGAAATCCGCGTCCTGTACGACGCGCTCCCGGAGGGCCAGAAACCCAGCTACGAGGTGTACGTTCACCTCGCCCAGATCGTGAACGCGTTCGCGACGGCGCGGACCACCGACCTGTGGGGCGACATCCCGTACTCCGAGGCGTTCACCGCGCGCCAAGCGGTCGGCCAGAACCTGTTTCCGAAGTTCGACTCCCAGGCGTCGGTGTACGACGCCATCCTGGCGGACCTGAAAGGCGCCTCGGACGCGCTGGCGAGTCTGACCGTCGTGCACCCCGCGCTGGCGACGCAGGACCTCCTGCTCGAGGGAGACGTGATGGGCTGGCGGGTGTTCGCCAACTCCCTGCGGCTGCGCCTGGCCATGCGGCTGTCGGAGGTGGATCAGCCCAAAGCCCAGGCCATCGTGCAGGAGATCCTCGGGAGCCCGACCGCCTACCCGTTGGTGGAGACCAACGCGCAGAACGTCGCCTGGTACATGGATCGCACCTGGATCTTCGACCACAATTCCCTGGGGAACCGCAGCCGCGCGACGAGCGAGCTGCCGCAAAAGGTGTGGGCGCCGAAGCTGATGCTCGATATGATGGTCACGAACAATGATCCGCGCCTCCGAGTGGTGTTCGACACCGTGTTCCACGATACGAGTGCCACGCCCCGCTACGTGGGCCTCCCGTCGTCGCCCGACGCGCAACCAGCGACGGTCGACAGCACGCGCTTCTCGCGCCTCAACGTGTGGATGTTCCGTCGCAACGACATGTTCCCCGGGTATGTGATGACGGCGGCGGAAGTGTCGTTCTTGAAGGCCGAGGCGTACATGCGCGGCTGGGTTGCCGGCGGGGCGGCGGCGGCACAGGCGGCGTACGAAAACGGTTTGCGTCAGTCGATCACGATGTATTACGACACCTACAACGCGAACACCCTGGCGCCCGACGTCGCGGCCCCCTCAGATTCCGCCGTCAGCGTGTTCCTCAGCGACTCCACGGTGATCTACGACGGGACGCTCGAGCGCATCGCCACACAGAAGTGGATCCACTTCGGGATCGTGCAGCCGTACGAGGCATGGGCCGAGCTCCGACGCACCGACTACCCCGTACTCCCGCCCGACCAGCTCGGCGGGCGGCCGCTCCAACGGACCGTCCGCATCGTATACCCGTCTACCGAGATCACGAACAACAGCCGGAACTACGAGGTTGTGCGGGCGAAAGACACGCCGACCACGCGCGTTTGGTGGGACGCGAGGTGAGCTACGGAAGCGCGGGCGGGTACAAGAGCTGCGCCCGATGCGATAGAACCACATCGCCCGGGAGCTTGCGCAGCAGCTCACCGTAGCGCGCGCTCCCGTCCGCATACGCGACTCCGGCGCGCTCGAGCAGCAGCACCGCCCAGTCCGACTCGGCCGGCGCGATCTGCTGGCCGGGCCACTTGAGCGCCGTGTCGGCGTAGGGCACGAGGTAGGCGAGCGCCTTCCGGATGCTCCCCCCGCTACCCGGCGCCTCGTAGGACCAGAGGTCCACGCCCACGGTGCGCGCCAGCTCCGCCAGGCGGCACAATCCCTCGAGGTTCATCGCGCTGTAGGAGAGCGAGCGGGTACGGACCAGCTCGAACGGCTGGCGGCCGTCGGCCGTGACCTGAGCGCCGATCCGCCGGGTCTTGCTCACCTCGAGCGTGGAGCGCGCGAGCGCGCTGTCCCCGGTGAGCAGCGCCAGCGCCGCGATCTGTGCGTCGTACCACGTCCCGTGATTGTTGCGCGCGGCTGCTTCGGCCTTCCCGATGTCACTGGTTCGCAGCCACTGGAGGTAGGCGGACATCCAGGCGCGCATCCCCTGCGCGTCCGAATCTCTCCAGCTCGGCGACCGCTCGAGCATACCGATCGCGTCCACCACGCCCACGAGCGACCGGCTCTCGATGATTCCCGCGGCGCGGCCGTCGGTCACTCCCGGAATCCCCTGCCCGTACCGCAGATGCGGATTCATGCGCGTGGCGGGAGCGAGGAACCACACGCGCAACAGCACCGCGGCGCGGTCCGCGTAGCGCTCGTCGCCGGTGAAGTAGTAGGCCAGTGCGAGTGTGCCGACGGCGCCGGTCAGCGCCCCGAGTCGCGGAGCGTCGTAGTCATTCCGGATCTGGGGGTTGCGCTCGCCGTCGCGGCGGATGTAGGGGAGGCCGTTCGGCTTGGTGGAGTCGGGCCACCAGTACGGCGCCATGCTCACATAGTCGTGCTTGTCGCCGCTCGGCGGCGTGCGCTGCTTGTCCATCACCGAGAA